>Ga0208261_1000395_pt1 | contig 17664 bp, 20 predicted proteins | sample Knorr_S7_td_DCM__FD_185595 | JGI IMG/M metagenome (GOLD analysis project Ga0208261, IMG submission 185595) | Marine microbial communities from Southern Atlantic Ocean transect - Knorr_S7_td_DCM_ad_131m_LV_B (SPAdes) (version 3) | ecosystem: Environmental > Aquatic > Marine > Oceanic | place...
CTTTTGAAACTGGACTACAGAAGCTTCATTCTCCAATGGTCTTTTCTCCTAAGTACCTAGCTGCAGTATCTATGAATGAGTTTTGAAATCAACTAATGATATTGGAATAAGCAACCGTTGTTAGCAATAGATTTTTCTAAAATCCCATAAAACCAAAAACACCCGGGCCTTTGGCAACACCACTGGTTAAGCTAAGCATATTTTCAACAATTGCGTTGTTTCCGCTAGTTAACAAGTTCATGTTATTCAGCGTTAATTGAAGTTTCATATCTGCTGCGAGAGAAACAGCCCTGGATGCATCTAATTCTTCTTGTCTAATAGTGTCCTTTTCTTTTTCCAGAATTTTAATTCTTAAATCAATCCCTTCCAGAGATTTTTCCAATCGCTTTGCTTTTGTAACTAATGGAGGCGTATCTATATCTAGTTTGGTTATGGCAGTTTCGAGGTCGTTTATAGCTCTTTGGACGAGAGTATCGTCGGAAAAATTTTGATGATACTCCGAAGTTAGTATATTTAATCCAGACCTTACCAAAGTACCGGATAATGGCTGAGAGCCAACTAAGGTTATCGAACCGCTATTAGGGTCATAACTACTAACATTCAAATCGTCAGCAGATATGGAAAGTCCTGTTTTTGTAATTAAGTCATTTACAACTGTGTGTTGATAAAACTTGTTGTCAATTTTGTCTAGTTTCCAGGTAAACCCGCCTTCATCTATTATTTTGAAATTAGCACCCAAATCCATACCCTCAAATTGCAGAGCACCTCCGCCTGTCTCTCTCGTTGGTATAAGTAATTTATTATGTTCAGGCGAACTACCTTCAAAATTACCGACTAGATTAACAGATCTGAAACCAAAATTCTGTGTGGCTCCATCTACCACTGTGCTAATCTTTTTTATTAGGTCATCATAGTCCTTTGATATTTGTTGTCTTGTTTCAGCTGAAGTTGATCCAATCATAGTTTGGAGTTTGCTTTTGGCGCTTAATAAGGTGTTCTTTATCTCGGTGACCGCGCCTTTAGCTTTGGTAACGGTAGCAACATTATTCGCTATTTTTTCTTTAAACCTAGTCAGTCTCTCAATTTTTTGAGTGGCCCGGATAAAATCACCCCGGTCAAAGTCCACGGCGACTTCAGCTCTTTCTTCTTTTGCTCTGGCTACGAGTTGCTTGGTAATTAGAGCTATGGAGTCCATACTGTTGAATTGATTAGATGCGACATTGCTCTCGATTAAGCCAGTGCTTGAGGATAATGGTGAAGTCATCTATTTCGTTCTTACAGTTAAAAATGTACGATCTAATATGTAATAATAGATTTTGTCGGACCTTTTATGATTAGATAGTATTAAAGCATTATTTGCGTTAAGACATCGTTACCTTGGAGGAGAAAATAATGGAAAATAAAGAAGTGGCTTTGATTGTAGGTTCAGGATCAGGTCTTAGTGCATCACTAGCTCGTAAATTTTCCAGCAATGGACTAAGTGTCATGCTGGCAGCTCGGAACGTAGATAAATTAGAAGACTTAACATCTGAAACAGGGGCAACCACCTTCCAATGTGACACAGCCGATAGCGGACAGGTACAAAAATTATTTGAGAATTGTACGTCGACTTTAGGGGCTCCAAAAATCGTTGTGTTTAATGCCAGTGCGAGAGTACGTGGCCCTATTACAGATATTGACCCAGATGAAGCACAAAATGCAATATTAACCACTGCTTATGGCGGTTTTTTGGTCGGGAGAGAGGCTGCTAAAGTTATGGTTGAAAAAGGCAGTGGTTCCATATTTTTCACAGGAGCCTCCGCAGGGGTAAAGGGGTTTCCAAATTCTTCGGTTTTTGCAGTCGGCAAATTTGGACTTAGGGGACTTGCCCAAAGTATGGCAAGAGAGCTACACCCTAAAAATATTCATGTAATGCATATAGTGGTTGACGGTGGCATCAAAAATGTTGCCACAGGTAGAGTTGAAGGCGGAGAGGATCAGCCAGATAAATGGTTGGATCCCGATGCTATAGCTGACACTTATTGGCATTTGCATTCTCAACACCGTAGTTCGTGGTCTTGGGAAATAGAGGTTAGGCCTTGGGTGGAAAAATTCTAGGCCTACTTACATACCCAGGGCTCTTTTGTATAGATCTAGCAGCGCCTCTTGCTGTTCTCTATCGGCTCCATCAAGTTTTCGTAAACTTATTAAGTGCCTTATGGTTTTTCCGTCAAAACCCATAGCTTTTGCCTCGGAGTATACTTCTCTTATATCTGCCATTAATGCAGCTTTCTCTTCCTCCAGGTTTTCAATCCTTGTTACAAAGGATTGCAAAAGGTCACTTGAAATACCACCAACATCTGTCATTAATCTCTCCAATTTAAAAAAGAAGCCGAGTTAAAAGCTAAGTATCAAAGTATATAAACTATAACACTATTGAAAACCAAATATGTTTTACAATAAAGACAGTCGTTATCATTTGAACAGGGCGTTAGTGGCGTTATTCCTCGGAGCAGCGGCAATAGGCTTTGCTCCTATTTTTGTGCGCCTTAGTGAATTGGGACCCAGTGCGACGGCATTCTATCGGATGCTGTTCTCAATACCTGTAATATTATTGTTGGCCCAACTCTTACCTGTGGACAAAGAGAAAAAGAGCCCAAGGACAACACGGGATTTTCTTTATCTATTTTTGGCGGGATTGTTTTTTTCAACTGATTTATTTTTTTGGCACTGGTCTATAAAATTAACTTCTGTAGCTAATGCTACTTTGCTAGCAAATACGGCTCCGATCTTTGTGTCACTGGGTGCTTTCTTCTTTTTTGGTGAACGTCAAAACAAGATATTTTTTTTAGGCCTTATTTCAGCATTTATAGGATTGTTTTTTCTGTTGGGAGGAAATTTTGAAACTGCCAAGGATAAATTTCTAGGTGATTGTTTAGGTGTTTTAGCCGCTATATTTTATGCCGCTTACATGGTTACAATAAGCCGGTTAACTTATAAATTCTCAACTATAACTATCATGGCATGGAGCAGTATTTTCTCTGCACTAGTGCTGATACCCGTTACAATATTTTCAAACGAGAGTTTTGTAGCTATCACAGCTAGTGGTTGGATGATTTTGTTTGCCCTTGCTGCCTTTTCTCACGCTGGCGGGCAAAGCTTAATAGCCTATTCGTTTTCCTACCTATCTCCTACTTTTGCATCTCTTGGGTTGCTTTTTCAGCCGGTCATTGCAGCGCTACTTGCCTGGCTAATTTTTTCTGAAGCACTATCTCTTGAGCAGGCTGTTGGTGGAGCCACAGTGCTGTTGGGAATCTATATTGCTCGAATGGGAAATAAGTCACTCTAGATGCCTAAATCTAAATAAACCTGAGAACTTGACAAATTGTCATCTTTTGCCATGTTTGGCCCTTTTGCAGGAAATACCGCCAATATGCATACCAATATCGATGGATCCTTTCATCAAAACTCAAGAGGTTTTGAAGGCTGTGATTACTTTATAAATGAAGAGCCAGCCAAGGCAGACTTTTTATCAGAATTAAAAAAAGGTTTTTTAGAAACACCTAAAGTAATCTCACCAAAGTTTTTTTACGATGAATTGGGAATGCAGCTATTCGGTAAGATAACTGAAACCCCCGAATACTATGTAACCAGGGTTGAATTAGAGTTACTAGAAAACCTGGGTAATGAGCTATCGGAATTAGTCGGAAAAAATAAAGTCGTCATAGAATATGGTTGCGGATCCAGCCGTAAAATAGCCACATTACTTCGAACACTAAATTCGCCATCAGAATATTTAGCTATTGATATTTCACCTGATGCCCTGAAAGAGACAACTGAGACAATTGCATCTGCTTTTCCAAATGTAAGGGTGGGCGGCTTATGTGCCGATTTTTATTCTTCATCCTTCGTACTGCCAAAGGAAGTAGGGGGAAGTAAAGACTCTCGATTGGTGTTTTTTCCGGGTTCAACAATTGGCAATCAGGAGCCTCGTGAAGCTCAGAAATTTTTGGAAAATATACATAACGTTCTGGGTGTTGGAGGTAATTTATTAATAGGCGTTGATCTGAGGAAGAGTAAGGATTTACTCGAGGCGGCTTATAATGACGAGATGGGTTACACTGCCGATTTTAATTTAAACCTTATTTCTAGAATGAAAAATGAGTTAGAAATAGATATTAGCCGAGATGCATTCAATCATTTAGCTTTTTATAATGAAGAAAAAAGCAGGATAGAAATGCACCTAGTGGCATCTGTCGATCAGGAATTTGAAATTGACGGCACGAAGTTTACTATTTTAAAGGACGAAGCTATTCATACAGAGAATTCCTACAAATACACCTCTGAGGATTTTGAGACTATTGCCGTTAACAGTGGATTTGACGTTGAGAAGTGTTGGAGTGATCCAGATGATTTATTCAGCATTCAGTATTTAAAAGCGGTTTAGTCTCATTTTAGAAGGCCTTTTGCTTCATTAAGTCAATCAATTGGTTTAGTCTGTTGATCTCTTGATTTTGTATTTCAATTAATTTTTCCGATTTATTGACATATTCGGTTAAATTTTTTTCTGCTCCCGAAAAATCGGCTCGAAAGGCTCTGAGTTGTTCAGGCCAAGAAGCTTGAAATTCCTTTTCATGATCTATTACTTGTTCTTCAATAGCTTTAAGCCTGTCAGTTAAGAGATTATTATCCTCGGCACCTATAAGGTAGGCCCGCAACATACGGAGCATGTTCAGTTGAACTATGAATTGGGATGGGTGCCTTAAATCAGTATCCCACGACGCCATTCTGTCAGAGTAACTAACACTTTCGTAAACAGGGAGATAATCTACATTCTTGTGGTTTTTTGAAAACCCTTCTGTAGCGGTTCGTAAAACACTTTTGGAATAGCTATTTGCAACCAAGACATCACAATTTCTAAATGTACTTGCGAGCGGGACCGGGGATACGGTTAGAATGAGGTTAAAATTGTTTGGGAGAAACTCTGACAACAGTTTATATATTTCTGATAGTGTCGAAGACACCTCTTCGTGGTCTAATATTTGTATTTCGTATTTGGCTAATTCTTCATCGTTGCTAACATCCCCCGGCCAGTTTTCGAGGTAAATGCCAGTATCTTTATCAAAAATACACTCTATTAAACCGAGTGTAATTATTACCACGTTACACTTTAAAATGGACCTATAGCTTTTCGTATAAGATTTATTTATTTGGTCAAGTGTCTGTTTTTTGCCGGGAACTTTGTGCCCCAAAGTCGGATCAAAAAATAGACCATCATTCATTTTTATATAGCAATTCTGCCTGGTGTTTATTTTATCTGGTTCAAGTGCCCATTTTAAGGACTGTAGAATATTTTTTGGTGTGTAGTGAAAGTCCAAATTGTTTGTGCGAAACTCGGGCGGAATATCTTTCTTTATATCTTCAGGAAATACTTTTAGTCCCAAAGCTCTAAGTTCAACTGCAATTGAATTTGCAAAGCAGGATCCCAAAGTAAATATGTTATCAGTGGGAGTGATCTTAAACGCTGGATCGAAACGTGGCGAACAGACGGGCTCCAGACGGTTGCGTGTCGCTCGAGTAGGCCAACGGAATTCCTTGTTTCTTTTTGCCAATTGGCTTAATCGCTCCATTGGAATTCGCTCTATTGCCACATCTTTCTCCTTTTAAACCCCCTAGTTTTTTTTCAATAATAGTTTGATTATAACTTATAGTTGGTTATTGCAGAAAATATTTTTCTATTTCGGGGTGGCAAGTGGAAGTTAAAAACCGCTGTTTTGGGAATGAACAATCAAAGGCTCTTCTCGCTGAATATCATGACAACGAGTGGGGTGTGCCTGTTCACAATGATTGCATTTTGTTTGAAATGCTTATTCTTGAGGGAGCACAAGCCGGCTTAAATTGGGAAACAGTACTAAAAAAGCGTGAGGGGTATCGTAAGGCTTTTAAGGGTTTTGCCCCTCAACTTGTTTTTAAAATGACTGATGCAGAACTTGAAGCTTTACGTAAGGACAAAAATATCATTCGAAATCGACTCAAAATTTACTCAGCCCGAAAGAATGCCGGAGTATTTTTAGAGATTCAAAAGGAATTTGGATCATTTGATAAATATGTTTGGGATTTTGTGGGAGGCAAGCCGATCCTCAACAGCTGGAAAAAATTTGACGATGTTCCCGTCAACACATCACAAAGTGATGCCCTATCTAAAGATCTAAAAAACAGAGGTATGACTTTTGTCGGATCAACCATCATATATGCCTACATGCAGGCAGTAGGCATGGTCAACGATCATGTGGTAAGTTGCAGCTGTTACAACAAAGGTCGTTAGTATATTACACCTTTGAACAAATAAAAAATTAGACTGGCGTTAGTTTTTGACGAAGGCTTCGGGATAATTAGTGAAAAAATCATCGGAAATAATAGTCATTACACCGCTCTCTATTACCGCACCAGCTTCCCTTCTTATTTCAGTAAGAGCCTCATCTGCCCCAAATTGTTTTAATACATCCATACTATCGAAGCGCATAACAGCATGCAGCTTGGTCGGGTCGTCTTTTTCGGTCCCAGCGAATAAAAAAGAAATACCCATTGCAGTTAATTTATCCTCGATTGAATAAACCATCTCCTGCCAAGTATCGAAACCTTTGGTTATTGTTATTTCACTTTTAGTTATTATTGCCATTAAAGTTCTCCTTGTGCTGGGTTAATTACAAATTCGGAAATTCTTTTATTATTTTTAAATGGTGCCGCCGGAAGGAATTGAACCTTCGGCCTCGCCCTTACCAAGGGCGCGCTCTACCCCTGAGCTACGGCGGCAAGTATCCTATTTTAGAGATCGGGAACATGCCATAAGAACTCGATATCTACAATACCACTGCTAATAAACATTTCCAATTGACTTGACCTACTTTACTCTCTAATTCACGGTTTCTAGCTAGGAGGTTTATTGTGTCATTTAAAGAGCGTTCGGCTAAAAAAATGAAGGCGGGGAAAAAAAATACGAGTTCGGCAAAGGGACGTGAAGATAGATTGGCCAAAGCTTTAAGAGACAACTTACAGCGAAGAAAAAATAATTAACTGATTTTTTTGTCCTTGGGATACTAATCAAATAATCCAACCTAACAACTTAGGTTACACCCTAGAAGGTGGTTATTTATCAAGTGGGGAAACAGCAGAAATGGATCGAATCCATATTTTAGGTGGAGAAAGGCTAGAAGGCGAAGTATTAATCGGGGGCGCTAAAAATGCTGCTCTGCCTTTAATGGCATCCTCCCTTCTCTCCTCTTCTCCTTTAACTTTGAGTAATTTACCACATTTAGTTGATATTACTACCATGGTCCAATTGCTAGGTGATTTAGGTGTAAAAATCAGTATGGATGGAGATTCTCCAAATGGAGGTTACGCGGGCCGAGCAATAAAAATGGATGCCTCTGAACCACTGGAAAAATCAGCGCCCTATGATCTAGTAAGGAAGATGAGAGCTTCAGTACTTGTTTTAGGGCCACTTTTGGCGAGATGGGGGGAGGCAAGGGTGTCAATGCCTGGAGGTTGCGCGATAGGAACAAGACCTATTGATTTACATCTTTCGGCTTTAGAAGCTTTAGGTGCTACCATCGATTTAAAGGGGGGATATGTAAATGCAACTGCGCCTAACGGACTTAAGGGTTGTGAAATAAATTTTCCATTTGTTTCAGTGGGAGCTACAGAAAATATTTTAATGGCTTCTACGTTAGCCAAAGGTAAGACTATTATAAAGAATGCGGCCCGCGAGCCGGAAATAATTGATTTAGCAAATTGTTTAACGGATATGGGCGCCAGCATTAATGGAGCTGGAACTGATACTATAGAGGTGGTAGGGACCGAGGAATTGAATGGTACTGATTATCAAATAATTCCCGATAGAATAGAGACAGGTACTTATGCAATAGCCTCGGCAATAACTGGTGGAGACTTGCTACTGAGAGGAGCAAGGTTTGATACTTTGTCGGCATTTTTTTCCCTGCTCGGTAAAGCCGGCGTTGAAGTTATTCAGGAGAATGAAGGTGTGAGGATCAAGCGTACAACGGAGCCACTTGCCGCTGTTGACATTTATACAGAGCCATACCCGGGGTTTCCGACTGACATGCAGGCTCAGATTATGGCTTTAATGGCCGTTGCAAAGGGTAAATCTATAATTACAGAATCAATTTTTGAAAATAGATTTATGCACGTACCGGAATTATGCCGGATGGGTGCCGATATTGATGTTAATGGATCCTCAGCAACTGTTAACGGTGTTAGCAAACTTTCGGGTGCAGAATTGATGGCAACAGATTTAAGGGCTTCCGTCTCACTTATACTTGCTGGCTTGGTAGCGAGGGGAGAGACTATAATTAATAGGGTCTATCATCTGGACCGCGGTTATGAACGCGTAGAAGAAAAACTAGGCATGTGCGGGGCTAATATTAAGCGAGTTAGCTTTTAGTCAATAAAATAGAGCTTTATTATTGTTTGCGTTGCGTTTTTTCCATTAGGGGCTGGAAATATTATAAAAACTGTAATAGATACCCCTTTTATACTAAGAAGATTTGGAGAAGTTAGAATTGGTTTTGGATAATAAACTGATTATAGCCCTGCCGAAGGGTCGTATACTTGAAGACGTTTTGCCGTTACTTGAAGCAGCTGGGATAAAACCTGAAAAAGCTTTTTTTAATGATGACGAGAGAAGATTGTCTTTTTCAACGAATAATCCAAATTTAGACTTAATTCGGGTTAGAAGTATTGATATGGGTACTATAATATCTTTTGGTGGTGCACATTTTGGAATAGCGGGATCCGATGTGTTAACGGAAATAGATTCTCCGGAAATCTATACACCTGTTGATCTTGGAGTTGGCCAATGTCGGATGGTTGTAGCAGAACCAGCTAGCCTGGCAAAAGAAGATAACCCAAAATTACTAAGTCATATTAGAGTGGCTACGAAATACCCAGAAATTACCCGTCGGCACTTTGCCGCACAGGGAATACACGCGGAATGTATAAAACTAAACGGTGCAATAGAGGTTGCGCCATCTCTCGGGCTATGTCGCAGAATAGTTGATTTGGTGTCAACAGGCTCGACCCTAAAGGCGAACGGCTTGGTTGAGGTGGAAAAAATCATGGATGTAAGTTCAAAGCTAGCAATCAACCGCTCAGCTATGAAAACAAGACCTCAAGAGCTATCCGATTGGATTAATAATTTTAGAGAAGTAGTAAAAAGTGCTTAAATTACGAACTAAAGATGCAGATTTTGAAGCGCAATTTTCTAGTTTCATCAAAATAAAAAGAGAAAAATCAGAGGATGTGAATGCGTCTGTGTCAAAAATACTCGAGGCGGTTAAATCTAGGGGTGACGACGCCTTGGTTGAATTTACGAAATCTTACGATGATTTCGATATTAACCCGGCGAAGATGAGGATCGCTGAAGATGATATAGATATAGCAGTAAAATCATGCTCAGCCTCTGAGATAGAAGCACTAAATTTAGCAGCTGATAGAATAAAGGATTATCACAAAAAGCAAATGCCAGAGGATTTGCAATATATCGATGCTATGGGTGTTACGTTAGGTTATAGATGGAGCCCTGTTAATTCTGTCGGTATTTATGTTCCTGGTGGAATGGGTGCATATCCCTCTTCTGTATTAATGAATGCTATACCAGCAAAAATAGCTGGTGTTAAAAGATTAGTAATGGTGGTTCCCACCCCAAAAGGTAATATCAATTCATTAGTGCTCGCGGCCGCAAAAATAGCGGGTGTCGATGATATATTTAGGATAGGCGGTGCTCAAGCTGTAGCGGCTCTCGCATATGGTACCGATAGCGTACCAGCGGTGGACAAAATTGTCGGGCCCGGGAATGTGTATGTGGCCACTGCAAAGAAACAGGTCTTTGGGGTAGTAGGGATTGATATGTTTGCCGGACCCTCCGAAGTGTTGGTTGTAGCAGATGCTGAAAATGATCCAAATTGGATTGCCTCTGATTTGTTAGCACAAGCCGAACACGACGCAAGTGCTCAAGCTATATTGATCACTGATGATGAGGGGTTTGCAAATTCCGTTGATATTAGATTACAAGAAATAGCAAAGAATTTGTCACGGTCTGATACTGCTTTATCAAGTTGGAAAAATTTTGGGGCTATAATAATAGTGGATGACGTAAATCAATCCGTGGCGCTAATTGATAGAATTTCGCCTGAACATTTGCAGTTAGCCGTTGAAAGCCCGGAGTCCATATCAAAAGAGGTTTCTAACGCCGGGGCGATTTTTCTAGGACGTTTTACACCGGAGGCAATGGGTGATTATTTGGCGGGTCCTAGTCACGTTTTGCCGACAGATGGTACGGCAAGGTTTTCTTCTGGTTTAGGCGTGGCTGATTTTATGAAGAGGAGTTCTATAATAGGCTGCGATAGTGATTCATTGTCTAAACTGGGGCCTCACGCTGCCATATTAGCCGAGGCAGAAGGTCTTCAAGCTCACGCCTTGTCTATTACAAGCAGACTGGATAAGAAAAAATAGTGATTTGGTTGCTAGAAAAGCAATTAACTATGAAATTAAGTCTTATTCACCATTGATATTGCTGGTAACATAGTTTTTGGGCTTGATTTACTGAACTAATTTGACCAGTTTGGTTGTTATATTAACAGAAAATGAGTGATTAATGGCGAAAGAAGAATTATTAGAGTTTGAAGGTACTGTCCTCGAGTTACTGCCTAATGCTATGTTTAAGGTTAAATTGGATAATGATCACGAAATACTTGCACATACGGCAGGTAGAATGCGAAAGCACCGCATCCGTGTTTTAGCTGGTGATAGGGTAAATGTTGAAATGACCCCCTATGATCTAACAAAGGGACGAATTACTTTCAGGTTCAAATAGTTCTTTGGGGACGGATTTGATATGGTTGGGCCTAGCCCAAAGTTAGTTTTATCTTCTGCGTCAAAACGGCGCCTGGAACTCTTATCTCAAGTACAAATATTTCCCGATGAGGTTTTTGCCCCTAAAATCGATGAAACTCCTCAAGCTAATGAAACTGCGAGACAGTTAGTTACAAGGTTATCGGTCTTAAAGGCTGGTCAGGGAGTAAAAAAGTTTCCGGGGTCGTTTGTCATAGGGGCAGATACCGTAATTGCTGTGGGTGGACGTGTGCTGGGTAAGGCCAAGAATAAGGAAGAGGAGAGAGAATACTTGGCTAAATTATCGGGTCGCCGTCATAGGGCAATATCCGGCATTGCTATTTTCAACCCAGAAGGAGAATCCAGGACTAAAGTAGTCGAGACAAAAGTTACTTTTAAAAGGCTAAATAAACTTGAGATTGAGTCCTATGTAGAAATGGATGAGTGGAGAGATGCCGCCGGCGGCTATGCGATCCAGGGATATGCAGCCTGTTTTGTAAGACAAATTAACGGAACCTATCATAATGTTGTGGGTTTACCGCTTTTGGAAGTAGTAAATTTATTACAAGGGATGGGATATAGAAAAATGGATGCCAAAACTTAAATGGTTTCGCAGATATTTATTCGTGTTGGTCCAGGTGAACGCAGGCTGTCTCTCCTAGAAAATGGAAAATTGGTCCGAGCGGTTGTTGATAGGGAAACCACTCACAATGTGATTGACGGAATTTATTTGGGGCGTGTTTGCAAAGTAAATAAAATGCTCGATGCCGCCTTTGTCGATATAGGTAATGGTATTCAGGGCTTTTTATCGGCAACTCAAGCCCAGATTTTTGATCCGGCAAAAGATAAGCCTAAGCCCATTTCCAAAATTGTCTTTGAGGGAAAATCAATACTGGTTAGGGCGCTGTCTAACCCCTTTGGTGAAAAAGGCCCAAAACTCACCGCAAATATTGATAAGTCCTTTAGCCCAAACTTAGGTCGCAAAATTAAAATTGATAAAAAAGCATTGGACGAAATAACGCCTCCGGCTGAAATAGTTTGTCCGCCCGATACCCTGGAATTATTTTTATTGGAACATCTAGACCAAGACATTCAGAGGATATGTGTAAACGAAAGGTCAGAAGTCCAGAAAGTTCAAAAAGTCATAAAGGGTTTAGAGTTGGACAATCTACCGCAAATTGAGTTTGTTCAAGCTGGGGATGAATCTTTTGACCAAGAGGATTTGGAGGGACAATGGGATGATATCTTTTACCCAACAATAAACCTTGTTTCGGGTGGTAATATTATAATTGAAGAACTCTCTACAGTGACTTTTATTGATGTAAATAGCGGAGACAGATTCGCTCAGGTATCTAAGGAGGAGTTTAATCTTCAGATCAACATTGAGGCATTAGAAACTGTGTCGGCTCAGTTGAGGCTTAGAAATATAAGTGGCCAAATTTTTATAGACCTGTTGCCGATCAAGCGAAAAAAAAGTAGAGAAATACTGCAAGAGGCTATCTCAAGAATTCCAGGTTTTAATAATGAAGACGTAAAAGTTTTTGGGTTTTCCAGGCTCGGTTTGCTTGAAATTACACGAAGACGGGGGGATAGGCCTCTATCCGAATTACTATTTAAATCCTACCAGAGACAAAAAACACTCAGCACTATATGTTACGAGATATTATATAATTTAAAAAAGGAAATGCTTTCAAACCAAGGCAAGCCCTATTCAGTTTCTGTATCTCCTGGGATATTTTCAGAATTAAAAAAGGATATTCTTCAAGGTGCTCTTGAGCAGCTACAAAAAGAGACATTCATTGAGATAAAAGTTACAGAGGACCCTACATTGGAGACAGAAGAATACAAAGTCGATTTAAAAAATTAGATCTTTTTTTTAGAGTACGGGAGGAGAGAGTTCCTTAATATCCGATTCTATTAGGGGAGCTCCGGTTTTATTCTGTAATTCCATGAAGCTAATCTCATTTATTTTTTCTCTTACCTTTAACCCCTCAGACGTAATATCTATAACGGCTAAATCGGTAAAAATTGTATTTACAACTCCTTGGCCCGTGAGCGGATAGCTACATTCCTCCATAATCTTGGGGGTCCCATCTTTAGTGCAATGTTCTGTCATTACAAAAATGCTTTTGGCCCCTACGGCGAGATCCATCGCACCCCCCACACCTGGCGGTTTGGAATTATCTAAAGTTGCCCAGTTGGCTAAATCCCCGTTTTTAGAAATTTGAAAAGCCCCAAGCACGCACAGGTCTATATGACCACCCCGAACCATAGCGAACGAATCTGTATGATTGAAATAACTACCTCCAGTCAATAGTGTGACTGGTTTTTTCCCGGCGTTAATTAAGTCGCCGTCCTCTTCGCTTTTTTCAGGCTGGGGCCCCATGCCAAGAATACCATTCTCACTATGGAAAATTATTTCCCTGTTTTCTGGAATATAGTTGGCTACTAATTCCGGCATGCCAATTCCTAAATTTACATAGCTACCATCTTCAATTTCTTGTGCTATGCGCCAGGCAATTTGGTTGCGGTTTAAAGGCATCTAGTTCTCCAGTTTTACTTCAAGGACTCGGTTAACAAATATACCAGGTGTCACAACATGCTCTGGGTCTATTTCTCCTAAATTTGTTATCTCTTGGACCTGGGCAATTGTTAAGTCTGCGGCCATCGCCATGGCAGGACCAAAGTTTCTCGCAGATTTATTATAAGTTAGGTTTCCCCACCTATCGGCAGTGTGTGCCTTAATGAGAGCTACGTCGGCTTTTAACGGTTTTTCAAATACATAGTCTTTGCCGTCAATTTGCCTGACTTCCTTATCCTGGGAAAGAAGTGTACCTGCAGAGGTGGGAGTAAAAAAACCACCTATACCTGCACCGGCTGCCCGCATACGTTCGCTTAGTGTTCCTTGGGGAACTATTTCCAGCTCAATTTTACCGCTCTCATATAACTCCTCGAAGATAAACGAGCCCGAGCTTCTGGGATAAGAGCATATAACCTTTCTTATGCGTCCTGCCTTCATTAGCGCAGCAAGACCAAATTCTCCCTCACCCGCGTTATTGGATACAACGGTTAAGTTGGTTGCCCCCTGATCTATCAAAGCCTCAATCAGTTCAACTGGAGAGCCCGCTTGTCCAAAACCACCTAGAAGTACGGTAGAGGAGTCAGCTATACCCTGTAGCGCTTCTTCAAAAGTATTTACTCGTTTGTCTATCATCTTAATTTCTAAAACCTGAACAACTTTATCGCGCAATATTCACTATTTTTAAAGCCATGGACAATTAAAAAAGTTATCATCTTAAAAAAATATACTGAAAAATCTTCCCAGTCCATTAAAGTAGAAGGTTCTACAATTTCTTAAAATTGGAGTTAAATGTATGATTAATGCTGGCATAGTGGGATTAGGTTGGTGGGGATCCCATATTTTATCTACTGTACAGGGTAAAAGTGATAAGTTGAAGTTTGTATCTGCCGTCGAGCCGCAATTTGATGAAACTTCAGAAATCATCATTAAAAATGATTTAAAACTCCAACCTGATCTCGATACCTTGCTCAAGGACGCCAATATTGACGCAGTCGTATTGGCTACACCTCACTCCCTGCATGAGGAACAGATTTGCAGTGCAGCAGCAGCCGGAAAGCATGTTTTTTGTGAAAAACCGTTAGCTTTAACAAAAGAAAGCGCTCAAAAATCTATAAATATGTGTGAGAAGGCCGGTGTTGTATTGGGTGTAGGTCACGAAAGGCGTTTTGAGGCTTCAATGAGGGAAATCAAAGAGTTGATTTCAATTGGAGTACTTGGGGAAATTATGCACGTAGAGGCTAATTTTTCTCATGATATGTTATCTAATTTGCCTCCTGGCAGTTGGAGAGTGTCTGAAACGGAGAGCCCGGCTGCCGGGATGACAGCTACCGGAATACATTTGACGGATGCATACATAAATATGTTTGGGAAGATAAAAGAGGTTTACGCAGCCACAGCTTTACGCAACCCAGCTAATCAAAACGGGGATATATTATCTTTTCATCTAAAGTTCGAAAGTGGGGTTACGGGTTATTTTAACTCTGTATTAGAAACTCCTCTTTACATACGCTTTTGTCTATTTGGCACCAAGGGGTGGGTAGAGGCAAAAAACTACCACCATCCCAGTAACCCAGGGCCTACATACCTAAGCATTTGCAAAAAACCGGGTGAAATCGAAGAAAAAGAATTAGACTGGGAGGATTCTGTGCTGATGAATTTTGAAGCTTTTGCAGATGCGTGCCTGGGTAATCAGGAGTATCCATTTTCTAATGAAGAAAAGATCCAAAATATAGAAGTATTTGAGGCTATTTGCCTTTCTGCTAGAAAAGGTAATGTGGTTGTTATTTAGTCTAATTAAGGTTTTTATAAATAAGAATTAAAATGACCGCATATTAGAAAGCTGGGTAAAAACTATTTTTGAAAGTTTAAATGATGACAACTAAAACAATTCTTACTTGTGCACTAACTGGATCTGTTACACCCCCAAAAAAGCACTTGGGTTTGCCTATTACGCCCAAAGAAATTGCAGAGTCTGGCATCGAGGCCGCAAAAGCAGGCGCCGCCATTGTACATATTCATGTACGCGACCCTGAAAAGGGAATACCCAGTATGGATCCGGAATTGTATAGGGAAGTGGTTGATAGAATTCGGGATGATGGCACAGACGTAGTTATTAACCTTACCTGTGGTCACGGGGCACGTCTTAGGCCAAGTGACCCCGACGCCAACGATGCGAGTGGTACATCAAATGTACAGACACCTGTAGTTCGAATGAGGCATATAGAGGAAAACAAGCCAGAAATTTGTACATTGGACTATGGAAGTATGAACTTTGGTGATTTTGTGATTATCAACACTCCCGAGCATCTCAAGCGTATGGCAGAAATTGCCAAGAAGGTGGGCAGTAAGCCGGAATTAGAGGTGTTTGATACTGGTCATTTGAGGCTTGCAAAAAAAATGATAGAGGAAGGTATAATCGATAAACCACCGTTGTTTCAGATCTGCCTAGGTATTCCCTGGGGGCTTGAACAAAACTCTGAAAGTATGATTTTTATGCGCGATGCTTTACCAGATAGCTCTCATTGGGCATCTTTTGGGATCGGTCCAGGAGAATTTCCGATGCTTGCTCAAGCGGCATTGTTGGGCGGCCATGTGAGGGTAGGGATGGAGGATAATCTATATCTTGAGAAAGGGGTGCCGACACCAAGTAATGCCGCTCTGGTTGAAAAGGGGATAAAGATTTTGCAGACACTGGGAAAAGAGCCTGCGAGCGCTCAGGAAGCTCGTGAAATTTTGGGATTAAAAAAATTAGTGAACTAATGCAATAAAAATTAATCAAACAGATGAACTTTGATAACTAGCTTTCTTTCACAAGTTGCTCGAGCATTTCGTAGGGTTGGGCGCCTACTACTCCCCTACCCTTGTATACAAACGTCGGAACACCAGTTACCCCATAGCTCCTCGATTTTTCCCAATCTTTATCTATTGCCTCAGAATAGCTTCTACTCTTAAGCACTTCGGATACTTCATCTACGGGAAGACCGCATTGGGATGCAATATCTAGCAACACCTGATCTTCGCCAATATTTAGGCCTTCGACAAAATAAGCCCTATAAAGCCCCATATGTATTTCCTGATAGTCATTTCCGTGGTTGAGTTGATCGTCTGCCCACTTTCCTATTTCTTGGGCCTTTCGACTATTGTAGGTGTGTGTCCTTTTTCCATATTCTAGGCCCTCTGCCTCCGTAAGGGTTTTCATTCTCTGGAAGTTGCCATCTATGTCATAATCCCGGCCTCTAAATAAGTCTTCAAGGGTGAGTCCAGAATCTGGCGTGTCTGGGTGCAGCGGAAAGTGAATTAATTCTACTTTCAAGTTATAATTTGTTTTCAGTTTTTCAATACGCCCGGTACAGAGATAACACCATGGTCAAACGTAATCACTGAAAATTTCTATCGTTTCCAAATCTGACATTTTAGACTCCTAGGGCAATAAGATGACATCTGATTGTGATTATAACAACCGCATTTAAATAATTAGGAAATTAGTTTATTATAATATTACAAGGATAGGCCTAATTATTTTAAAGCGAGGATAGGGTTGTGTCAGTTCAGGAAACAATTGAGTTAAAAATAGTAGATGCCATTAAGATCTCGGGTTTGGAGGTGTTGAATGAGAGCCACATGCATAATGTGCCTCCTGGTTCAGAGTCTCATTTTAAGGTCATTATTATTTCTGATGATTTTGTTGGTCAAAGTTTAGTTAAACGCCATCAAAAAATTAATGAGTTGTTGGCTTATGAACTTTCAAATGGCGTTCATGCTTTATCTATACAAGCAATGACTGCAGAAGAATGGACTAAAAAAGGTGAAAAAGTCATGCCTTCACCAAAATGTTTAGGTGGGGGTAAGGGGGTAAGCCACTAGAAATCCTGTTAGGTGTTAATCTAGTATTGTTCTGCTTCACGTAATTGACCCTTTGCTTTACACACAGCCTATTTGTAACAACGGGTATAAAGTTTGAAGGGGCATGGACAAAAAGAAAGAAGAGCATTATCCAATATTTGAAATTGAAGTAGGCAAGGATCGCGGGGCAATTGGCATTTCCTTTTGTCCTGGAATAAAGGATCCAGAGCCTTCTATAGGTGCCAGGGATCGGAATATTGATAATGATGTAGGTAAAATAGCGGACTGGGGAGCCGCTGCCATTGTAACCCTTATGGAGAGTGAAGAGCTTATAAAATACGGCGTAAGTAATA
>Ga0208261_1000396_pt1 | contig 17641 bp, 20 predicted proteins | sample Knorr_S7_td_DCM__FD_185595 | JGI IMG/M metagenome (GOLD analysis project Ga0208261, IMG submission 185595) | Marine microbial communities from Southern Atlantic Ocean transect - Knorr_S7_td_DCM_ad_131m_LV_B (SPAdes) (version 3) | ecosystem: Environmental > Aquatic > Marine > Oceanic | place...
TTTTTAAAATATGATTTTCTTTCTTGCCTAGAAATTAATAAATGCGTATCACCAGAAAAAGGTTGGTACCCCTTTCATGCTGTCATCACAGAAAATGAAGCCCTGATTGGCTTAATGCCTATTTATTTAAAAACAAACTCTCAAGGGGAGTTTATTTTTGATTGGTCCTGGGCTGACGCATATTATAGGAATGGACTAGACTATTATCCCAAGATAATTAACTCTATTCCTTTTACTCCTGCTACAGGACCAAGAATATTATGTAAAGAAGTGTCTCAAAAAGGAAAGATTATTGAAGCTGTAGCTAGAAAGATACAAGATCTATCGTTAAACTCTAATTTTTCTAGCTTTCACATACTACTGCCAAATTTAAAAGAATTAAAACATTATATGGATCTAGGATTCAGTATACGAACTAGTAACTCCTACCACTGGTTTAATAATGACTATGAATTATTTGAAGACTTTCTTAATGAGCTGACTTCTAGACAAAGAAAGAATATAAGAAAAGAAAGAGAGAAAGTATCAAGCCAAAGCATTAAGACATATCGTTTAATTGGTAGAGAAATAAAAAAAGAGGAATGGGAGGATTTCTATAAATTATATCAGACAACTTATTACAGAAGAGGAATGGAGGGCTACTTAAACTTAGACTTCTTTCTTGATTTAGCTAATAAGATCCCAAATAACATAATGATGGTAACTGCTAGAGATCTTGAAGGTCGTCTTATAGCTGGCGCATTGAATTTCTTTGATGATAGGGTTTTATATGGAAGGTATTGGGGAGCTAGTGAATCATATGACTCTCTTCATTTTGAAGTTTGCTATTATCAAGGAATAGAGTTTTGTATCCAAAACTCTCTTGAAAGATTTGATCCAGGAGTTCAAGGGCAGCACAAAATTAAGAGAGGTTTCTTGCCCATTGAAACCTACTCTGCTCATTTAATCCATGACAATCGTTTTAAATTAGCTATAGATAGCTTTTTAGAAGAAGAGAGAGAGCACATACGGTCTTTCAATGATCAATGCAAAGAACAACTTCCTTTTAAAAAGGAGAATATGCAATCAATTTACTCTAAAAAAGTTGTATATGCTTTATTAGAAGATTCGTCCCAAAAAGGGAACCCTGTTTTTTGAAGGTAATGGGTTAAATTATTTTTATCTTCATCAGAAACTTGGAATCCTATTAAAACTCTACCTTGAGCTGACCCTTGGTTTCTGTAGTGAAAAAGAGTTATATTCCATCTATCTCCTAATGTAGTAAGGAAATCCATTAAAGCACCAGGTCTTTCAGGAAATTCAACCCTAAAAATACTTTCCCCTTTCTTTATTTTTTCTTTTGGCGCCCTTCCTCCTACCATATGCTTTATGTGAATCTTTGCTAATTCATTTTCAGAAAGATCTATTGGTGAATAACCTTTTTTTCTGAGGTTTTTAAACAAAGAAGTTTTCTCTTTTATTCCCTTACTTATTTTGCAAGCTACAAAAATATGTGCTTCATCGGCCTTATCAACTCTATAGTTAAATTCTGTAATCATCCTTTTACCTAAATCTAGACAGAATTTCCTGAAACTCCCTCTTTGCTCGGGAATTTTTACACTAAACAATACTTCTGACTTCTCTCCTAATTGAACCCTTTCGACTATATGAGATAGTCTATCTAGATTTATATTGGCTCCTGAATTGATAGCAATAAGGTCTTTATTTTTTAGACCTCTACTATGTACATACTTTTTAAGGCCTGCTAAAGATAATGCGCCTGCTGGCTCGACTAAAGACCTAGTTTCTTCAAATATATCTTTAACAGATGCACATATCTCATCTACAGAAACTGTGACTACGTCATCTACCCATTCTCTAATGATTGAAAAAGGAATCTTCCCCACTTGCTTAACTGCCACTCCATCTACAAATAATCCTACTTCATCTAAAACAACCCTTCTATTTGCTTCCAAAGCTGCCTTTAGGCAAGCTGCATCTTCAGGCTCTACACCTATTACCTTTATATTAGGATTACTCTCCTTTATATAAGCTCCAATACCTGCTAACAAACCTCCTCCTCCAACAGGAACAAATACTGAGTCAATATTGTCTGCACTTTCTAAGATTTCTTTACCAATAGTTCCCTGTCCGGCAATAACTAATGAATCATCATATGGATGTATAAAGGTTAGTTTTTCTTTTCTGGCTAGCTTTTGAGCGTATGAATATGCTTCGTCAAATGAATCACCTCTTAAAGCTATTTTTGCTCCGAGTCTTCTTACGGAATTTATTTTTATCTGCGGTGTTGTAGTTGGCATAACAATTATTGATTTAATGCGTAACTTTTTGGCAGCATAAGCTACACCTTGTGCATGATTTCCAGCAGAGGCAGCAATCACCCCTTTTGAGATCTCTTTTTCTTTTAACCTTGATATTTTGTTATAAGCACCTCTTAGCTTAAACGAATAAACGGGCTGTAAATCTTCTCTCTTTAAGTAAACCCTATTCTTCAAACTATTAGAAAGTATAGGTGCCTTTTCTAAAGGTGAAATATCAGCTACGTCATAAACATTGCTGTCTTTAATTTTTTTTATATAGGATTTTGAGTTTTTAAAATTCATCTATTTTTTTAATAAAGATAAAAAGCGCGCTATTATACTTACCATAGCAAAAAACTGTAAAAATAAAGAAATATATGAACCAAAACGAAAAAAAGGAATCTGCTGCTAAAAAAGCACTTGAATTAATTAAAACCTCTCTTCATAAAGAATCTGTTCTTGGTATTGGTACAGGAAGCACAACTAATTTATTTATAAAAAGTTTCCTAGAGGCTGAAATAGAAATAAAAGGTGTTGTTTGCAGCTCCTTAGCTTCTGAAAATCTATTTAAAGGTTCTTCGCATAATGTTTTAAGTCTAAATGATGTATATGGTATAGATTTCTATATTGATGGAGCTGATGAATTTAATGAAAGATTAGAACTCATTAAAGGAGGGGGGGCTGCATTAACCAGAGAAAAAATACTCGCACATTCCTCAAATAAGTTTTTCTGTATAGTTGATGATAGTAAAAAAGTAGACAAACTAGGTAAGTTTCCACTTCCTATTGAAGTAATAGAAATAGCAAGAAGTGCAATATCTAGAGAGGTATTAAAGATGGGTGCTAAGCCCGTATTTAGACAAAGCATAACTACAGATAATGGCAATCAAATAATTGATGTCCACAACCTTAATCTTGATGTTCCCTACGATATCGAAGAAAAAATAAATAACATTCCTGGCGTAGTAGAAAATGGTATCTTTGCAAAAAGAAAGGCAGATAAAATAATACTTTCAACTGATAATGGCATAAAGATAATTGAATAAAAGTAAGTAAGTACTTACTATCGTTTTAACTCTATAATAACTTGTTTATTTCATCAATAAGGGTCTTACTATTAGGTTCTATCTTGGTTGAAAAACTAACTACATTTCCTTCTCTATCTATAAGGTATTTATGAAAGTTCCAACCTGGAGATTCTCCTGTTAATTTACTTAGATTCTTATAAAAAGAATTTGCTTCTAAGCCCTTTACAGGTGACGTGGCAAACATAGGAAACGTTACTCCATATTCAGTACTACAAAATTCTTTAATTTTAGATTCATCAGAATATTCCTGATATAAAAAATCTCTAGAAGGAAAGCCTAGAACAACAAAATCTTTAGATTCATATTTTTTAAAAAGATTCTGTAATTCCTCATATTGATAAACAAAACCGCATCTACTTGCCACATTAACTGCCAAAATAACTTTACCTTCATACTCACAAAGATTTCTTTGATCTTTTGAGTCTAATATTCTTACATCATGATTAAGAACATCTGGGCATTCAGTAAAGATAATTGGAGAGACTAAGAGTAAAAAGAATAACTTTAATATTTTCATAATTTTTATTTATTTAAAATCCAAACATTTGTATCTAGGGAAACCTTATCAAAGAGATCGATAACATCAGCATTATACATTCTTATACATCCATCTGAAGCGGGTTTTCCAATTAAACCTTCTTCGGCAGTGCCATGTATATAAATAAACCTTTCCTTTGAGCCTATTCCAGGGCCTCTATTTAGTCCTGCTTCTAGCCCTTCTAACCATAGAATCCTTGAAGTAACTATGTCTAAGTCAGTATCTATTGAATCAGTTATTATATTTGCAATAGATCCAGTCCACTTTCTTCCTTTTAAAACAGCTCCATAAGGAAGGTTATTACCTATTTTTTCACTTATTTTATGTTTACCTAATGGTGTTTTATAACTATTTTCTTTAGAACCAATACCGTACTTTGAAGAAGAGATAGTATATTCCTTATAAACTGTACCTTTTTTTAAGTAAAAAAGCTTTTGCGTACTTATATTTACAATAATTGACTCTTCCAAGTCTTTTATTTCTAATAAAATATCATCATTCATATTTAATAAGATCTTATTTTTATCTGATAAAGTTGAGTTACTGCAAGATATTAATACAATGTATAAGAATAATAAACTTTTAATTTTCAATATTTGTTCTAAATAATTTAATTTAAATAATTTATGTAACATTTGTTCTTTTTTTATAGTAAAGGTACAATAAAACTAATAACAAATACAGATATAATGGATAATTTTTTAGAAGAGAATAGGGCGTTGTTCCTTTTCTAATAGACACTATTGAGGTTAATGAATCTTTACCAAATATCTCAATACTACCTTGTACTTTTCCTTTCTCATTAATTATCGCACTTATTCCACTATTTGTTGACCTAATAATAGATCTTTCATGTTCTATTGCTCTTGTTTGCGCTATTTCTAGGTGTTGATAAGGTCCAATTGAGTCTCCAAACCAGGTATCGTTAGATAATGTTACAAAAAGATTCGACCTGTCTGCAGTTTCTGCAACTATAGAATCAAAGGCTATTTCATAACATATTGAAGGAGAAATATCGTATCCATTAGCTTTTATGATGTTAAATTGCTCTCCAGCCTGCATATTGGTGATATTTATACCTATAAAATTGAGTAAGTTACCTAAAATATTAGAAAAAGGTACATATTCACCAAAAGGTACAAGTTTCATCTTGTCGTATCTACCTTCTGCCAATCCATAGCCTTTAATTGTATTTGTTCTTCCTTTTTCTGATTCACCTAAGACGCCCGCTATAAGAAGTATATTTTTTTTAGTAAGCAGATCCTCTAGGGAGTTAAAATAAACTTCCCGTGATTGCTTATTAGAAATGAATGCTGTTTCAGGAAAAACTATCATTTCTTTACTTTCAGCTTTTAGAAGTGCGTTTTTAAGTAAATTTCTTGTTTTGGAAATACCTTCATAACTCCATTTCTGATCTAAAGTTAAATTAGGTTGATATATGGTGACCTTCTGTTTGGCTATCTCATCAGTCCAAGAAATTTTATTTAGGAGCAGAGGAGGAAGAGATATAAAAATTATTAAAAATAACCCAGAAATAACTCTTACTTTCAATCCATTATTTTTAAAATTTGAGCTTTTATTATTAAAGTTCAATATAACTAATATCAACCCAGAAATAAGACATAATATTACGGAAGAACCTGAGGAACCGACAATAGATAAAAAACCACTGAGGGAAGAATTTGAAATTGACACACCTAAAGAAAGCCAAGGGAATCCAGAAAATAAAATACCCCTTATAGTTTCTATAAACACCCAAGCAAATGGGAACAACACTAAACAATTAATAATGAATTTTGTTCTTAATTTAAAGTAAATAATTCCTATTAAGGATTTATATAAAGCAAGGATAGCTATGAATAATGATGTAATTAAAATAGACCCTATAAGAGATACATTTCCATGATAGTAAATACTTACTATCACCCAGGATATACCTATTGACCATACTCCTAGACCATATATAAAGCTTATCCTAAAACTCTCTTCTAAAGTATTGCTTTTCTCTAATAAAAGAAGAAAAAGAGACAAAGAAATTAGAGTAAAAATAAATAAATTGAAAGGAGAGAATCCTAGAGAAAATAATAGACCAGAAAAAAAAGCTACTACATATTTAGACATGTAACAATCTTATATAGAAGATATTGTTTCTTACAGAAGAATTTATAAATTTTTAATTGCTTTCAATCTCTTTATTCTTTTGTTTCCTGTAGAAGTAACTATAAATTTAATATTAGATATCGTTATGGAGTCATTTAATTTAGGCAGCCTTGAGAAGCTATGCATTACAACTCCTCCAATAGTGTCAAAATTATTATGCTCTAAATCACAATCTAACTCTTTATTAAAGTCTTCTATTGGAGTTAGTGCAGAAACTAAATATTCATTTTTTGAGATAGGCTTTATGAAATCTATCTGTTCTTCATCATATTCATCTTCAATTTCACCTACTATTTCTTCAAGAACATCCTCTATTGTTACTAGGCCAGTAACTCCTCCATACTCATCTACAACTACAGCCATGTGATTTCTACTAGATTTAAATTCTTCAAGTAAGGTATCAAGTTTTTTACTTTCAGGAATAAGTACTACAGGCCTTAAAAGACTATTTAGATCTCCTTTCTTTTGTTCTCCTGCCTCCTCAAGCAAGCCTAAAAGGTCTTTAGCCATCAATATTCCGATAACTTCATCAGATTCTTTTGATAAAACTGGAAATCTTGAATGACCGGACTTAATTATTCTAGGGATAAAATCTTTAGCGCTCTCATCTGAATCTACAAATGTAATCTGAGGTCTATGAACCATAATATCTCTTACTCGTGAAGTAGAGACTTTAAGAGCCCCCTCCATCATGCTAAGGGTGGCCTTCTCTAATACTCCAGAATCGCTTGAATCTCTAATAGTTTCTGCTATTTCAGATTTATTTTTGGGTTTATAAGAAAACCTTTGATAGATTTCCTTTATTTTTTTTTCTATTTTCTTTTGAACACTGGTCTTTTGCGACTCAGCTTCAATACTTGGGGGTTCTTCGTTCATGAACGCCTATATTTCTAAACACAAACCTATATTAAATCTATTTGGTATGGATCATCAATACCTAATCGTTTTAATATTCTTATTTCAATTTTTTCCATTTCTTTAGCTTCAGCAATTTTTTCATGGTCAAATCCAATCAAATGCAGTATTCCATGAATAAATAGGTGGGCAAGGTGACTATTTTCATCCTTAAACTGCTCTATGGCTTCATGCTTCAAAACTTCAGGACAAATAGCTATATCTCCCAAAGAATTTGTACTTTCTTTTAAGCCAGGGTAGCTAGCAAAAGCCAATACATTAGTAGGCTTATCTTTTTTTCTATAAGTTTTATTTAAGTCTTGGATAGTGTTTTTACTAACTAAGCCGATAGACACACTTGATATTCCTTTTAAGGAGTGAGAACCAAGTTCATATTCAACTTCATTTATCCAATCTTCAAAATCTTTTTTAGGGTATTCTGTATCAATACCTTTTTCTTGATCTATATGTACAGAAATAGAGCAGGTCATTTCTTAGTTTCTCTAAATTTGTCATAGGCTTCTACTATTTTCTGAACTAAAGAATTTCTAACTACATCTTTAGAATTAAATTCTATAAAACCTACTTCTTTAACAGACTTTAGAACTTCAATAGCATGAAGAAGTCCAGATGAAGAATTACTAGGCAAATCAACTTGGGTTAGATCTCCCGTAACAATGACCTTGGAACCAAATCCAAATCTTGTTAGAAACATTTTCATCTGCTCTCTAGTTGTATTCTGACCTTCATCTAGAATAATAAAAGAATTGCTAAGCGTTCTCCCTCTCATAAAAGCTAAAGGGGCTATTTCTATAATATTTCCTTCAATTAAATTATTAGTTTCTTTAAAGCCCAGTGTTTCAAAAAGGGCGTCATATAATGGCTTTAAGTAAGGATCGATCTTTTGGCTTAGGTCACCTGGAAGAAATCCAAGTTTCTCACCAGCCTCTACTGCCGGCCTGGTTAAAACTATCTTTTCAATTTCTCCTGACCTTAACTGTTCTACGGCTAAAGCTACTGCAAGATAAGTTTTTCCTGTCCCCGCAGGGCCCACTCCAAAAGTTAAAGTCTTTTGTCTTATGGTTTTTAAATAATCTTCTTGATTCTTACCTTTAGGTAATACGGTTACCTTAGGAGTCTTGATTGGCGTCCTAGTAGTGTCTTTTTTTTCTTTATTTTCTTTGTTCATTGCCTCTCTAAGAAATAAATGTATCTCTTCTGGCGTTAAATTATCTTTATCGCCAAGTCTTTTATAAAGTTTAACTAATATTTCTTGGCCTGCTTTAATATTATTCTTAGATCCTTGTATCTTAAAGTCTTTTCCTCTGCTAATTATCTTAATATCTAATTCTTTTTCTATCTGCTTATATGTTGAATTTGTTGGACCGGATAATCTATTTATTCTCTCTTGATCTATAGGCTTTAACTCGAACTTTAAATTACTTTCCATTTTTCTTAGCTAATTACTCCCCTTAAAGAATTAGGCAAAGCCTCTACTATTTCTAGGTTAATGAATTCTCCAATTAATGATTGTGAAGAAGCATTGAAGTTAACTACTCTATTATTTTCTGTCCTGGCTTGAAGCTGGCCTGGGTCTTTTTTTGAAACCCCTGTGACGAGACAAATTTCTGCTGTTCCTACCATTCTTCTACTAATTATATTTGCATTATTCTTTAATTTACTTTGAAGAGCTGAAAGTCTCTCTTTTTTCTTTTCTAAAGAAACATCATCATCAAATTCAAGTGCCGTAGTATTGGGTCTTGGGCTATACATAAAACTATATGATTCATCGAAACCAATTTCATCTACTAGATCAAGAGTTAGAATAAAGTCCTTTTCTGTTTCTCCTGGAAAGCCAACTATAAAATCTGAAGACAAACTAATGCCAGGTCTTTTATCTTTAATTCTAGTTATAAGGTCTATGTATTCTTCTCGAGTATGTCTTCTTCTCATCATTTTAAGTATCGAGTTAGATCCACTTTGCACAGGAAGGTGTAAATGGCTAACAAGCTCTGGTACCTCCCCATAAACATCAACCAACTCTTGACCAAATTCAAAAGGATGAGAAGTGGTGAACCGTATTCTTTCTAAACCTTTAATATCCGCACTTTCTCTTATTAAGTTTGCTAAACCAACACCTTTAGTTCTGTCCTTACCATCTCTATATGCATTTACATTTTGACCTAAAAAATTTATTTCTCTAACTCCTTTGTCAGTCAAACTCCTTACTTCTTCTAGAATATCTTCTTTAGCTCTGCTTATCTCATGACCTCGAGTATGAGGAACAACACAATATGTACAGTACTTATTGCATCCTTCCATTATGGAAACAAAAGCAGAGGGCCCATTTGTAGAAGGAGAGGGTAAATAATCAAATTTCTCTGTCTTAGGAAACTCTATATCTATTCCTGGATTACAATTGACTAAGGAAGATTGGTAAAGATCTGGTACTCTATGAATAGTCTGAGGACCAAAAACAATATCTACAAAGGGTGCGCGACTTATAATATTTTTACCTTCTTGACTTGCTACACATCCTCCTACACCTATTTTTAAGTCTGGATTCTTGTCTTTTAACTTTCTCCATCTTCCTAGCTGATGGAATACTTTCTCCTGCGCTTTCTCTCTAATAGAACAAGTATTTAAGAGAATAAGGTCTGCCTCCTCTGGGTTTGGAGTTATTTCAAAGCCATGACTATCGCCAAGCAGATCACCAACTCTATTAGAGTCATACTCATTCATTTGGCATCCATGAGTCTTGATGAATAATTTTTTGCCCATATATAGTTATTATCTAAAAAAAGGCGAGAATTGTAATGGCAAAAAAAGGAATCTACAAAATTGTTTTCTTTCAAAATAATGAAGTCTATGAAGTTTATGCTAAATCTATCTTTCAAAGTGACTTATATGGGTTTGTTGAAGTAGAAGAATATTTGTTCGATCAAAACTCTAAGATAGTTGTGGATACTAGTGAAGAAAAACTTAAAAATGAACTTAAGGGAGTTAAAAGAAGCTACATACCCATCAATCAAATCTTAAGAATAGATGAAGTAGAAGAAAGAGGAAGCGCTAAAATAAAAGAGAATAAGGGTGAAAAAGTCAGCTCTTTGCCTAATTCAGATTTAATAAATAAATTCCCTAAAAAATAATCTAATTATTTTTAAATAGATTATCTCTATAGAATCTCAATTCTTCAATACTCTCATAAACATCTGATAAAGCTCTATGAGAAGCGCTTTTAATAATCTTTTGGTCTAGATCTGGCCTCCATCTTTTGGTCAGCTCTTTTATAGAACTTACATCAATATTTCTATAATGAAAAAAATTAGCTAAATCGGGCATGTATCTATTCAAAAACCTCCTGTCATGGGAGATAGAATTTCCACAAAGCGGGGAAGTTCCGTTTTCTAGATATTTCATTAAAAAATCTAAGGTCTGCTTCTCAGCATCTTGATCCGTTATTTTACTTACTTTAACTGCGTCTACTAAGCCAGAGTTCGTATGGTGAGAAGAATTCCAATCATCCATGTTGTCTAAATAATCTTGTGGTTGATTTATAACTAAATTAGGTCCTTCTATTATTTCTTCTAGATTAGATGATGTAATAACTGTTGCTATCTCTATGATCCTTTCTGAGTCTGGATCAAGACCCGTCATTTCTAAGTCTAACCATACTAAATAAGGGTATTCTTTTAATTGCATTTTGGATATTTTAGGTAATATCTATCTATAATACCTCATCAACATGCATAAAAAGAAAAACAAAATACTTGGGTTAACTTTATTTTTTATAATTGTAAGTTCTTGTTCTCTAGTAGGAGAGTGGTGGTATGAAAGGTTAGATAAGATTATTGCCAACTATTTCTATGAATATGCTGAATTTGATAGAAAACAAAAGGATGAAATCAAAAAAATCTCTCAGACTTACCATAACTGGCTTTCTAAAGAAGAACTACCTAAATATAGATCTCTTTTAATAGAGCTTAGAGATTTAGACGAAACTACCACTAATGAGGATATAGCAGATATCTCTGCCATGGCAGAAGAAAGATTTATTGCTTCTAATAATTTTTTTCATCCTTTTATCATCGAGTTTTCAATAAAAATGACCGACAAACAGGTTAGCCAAATAGACCAGCATTTCAGGGAAATTGTAAATAAAAGAAAGGAAGCGGAAAAGAAAAGAGGCAAGGAAGAAAATTCAACATTAGAAACTTTTATACGTGTATTTAAGTTCCTTAAAGTTGAACTTAATGAAGAGCAAAAAAATAAAATCATTCAATTCGCTTTAGAGAATGACGAAATAAACAGAGATCCTAATTTTTCTGAATTTGATCAAGCTCAATGGAATAAAGAACTAAACCTTATTTTATTAGATAGAAAGAATATAAGCTTTGAGCCAAGATTGGATAAACACCTTAAAGTATTTAATGATCCTAGAGGTGAATCAGAGTTAAATAAAAGATTTAACATATTGCTAGCAGAAATTATTTCTTCGATGGATGTAAAACAAAGAAAAAATTATAGGCAAAGAATTAACTTTTTTATTAACTCTCTAGAAGGAATTATTGATAATTATATTTAAAGAGATTCTAGTATCTCTATGAGTTAGAATACTGTCCCCCTATGACTGACAACCATAAAGAAAAATCGACTTTTGGCTTCAAACAGGTTGATTCTGAAAAAAAAAGAGGTTTAGTGGATGGTGTTTTTGATGCAGTATCAGAAAACTATGATCTAATGAATGACTTCCTGTCTTTTGGGATCCACAGATTGTGGAAAAGAATTGCTTTAGAGATAGCTGAAATTAGACCAAATTATAAGATTTTAGACCTTGCAGGAGGGACAGGTGACCTTATAAAACTGATATCTCCAAAAATCAGTAAAGAAGGTGTATTAATTCTCTCAGACATTAATCAAAGCATGCTGTCTTTAGGAAGGGACAGGTTAATTGATCAAGGAGTTAATAATTTTTTATCCGTTCAGTTAGATGCCCAACAAATCCCCTTCTCTGATGATTATTTTGATTTGATTACTATTGCATTTGGATTAAGGAATGTAACAAATAAAGAAAATGCTCTTAATTCAATATTAAGATGCCTAAAACCTGGGGGAAAACTTGTAATCTTGGAATTCTCAAAACCTGAGAATGAAATGTTTAGGGAAATTTATGATCTTTATTCTTTCGAAATAATTCCAAAGATTGGTGATAGGGTTGCAGGTAGTGAAGAAAGTTATAGATATTTGGCAGAGTCTATAAGAATGCATCCTAATCAAGAAGAATTAATAGAAATTATGGAGCAGGTTGGTTTCAAAGAATGTAACTATTCAAATTTAACTAATGGTGTTGTTGCTGTTCATTCAGGGAAAAAAGCGAGTCTTGCAAATGATTAAAGACTTAATTAGATTCTTGCATATTCTTCATATCTTTTTAAAAGCTAGAATTGATTTACTTATACCTGAAGAAAATAAATTAAATATTTTAATTAAATTCATCATCCTTCCCTGGTCCTTATATTCAAGAAAGAATAATAGAGGAGAGAGCTTGTCTGCTGCATTAGAAGAGGCTGGTCCTGTTTTTATTAAATTTGGACAAATTCTTTCAACTAGACCTGACCTAATACCAGAAGATATAGTTAAGCCCTTAAAAAAACTTCAAGACAATCTTCCTCCTTTCTCTACAAAAGAAGCTAAAGCTCTCATAGAAAGTGAGTTAAAAGCTAAATTAAGTGATTTATTTATAGATTTTGAAGATAAGCCAATTGCAGCAGCCTCTATAGCTCAAGTCTACAAAGCAAAGCTCAAAAAAAGCAAAAAACAGGTAGCTATTAAGGTCGTAAGGCCGAATATACAAAATAGAATTAAGAAAGATATATCTTTGATGAAGAGACTTGCGGCATTATTTGAAAAATATTCAGACGATGCCAAACGATTAAAAATACAAGAATTGGTTGAAGAATATGAGTTTGTAATAAATACAGAACTAGATATGCGTTCTGAAGCTTCAAATATGAGACAGACTAAAAGGAATTTTGAGAACAATCATCTTCTATATGTTCCAGAAGTTTTTATTGAACACACAGCAGATAAAATTCTAACCATGGAATTAGTTGAAGGAATCCCCGTAGATGATCTTGAAAAACTTAGAGCAAAGGATATAGATTTGAAACTACTTTCTGAAAGAGGAGTAGAAATCTTCTTAAAACAAGTCTTTGTTGATAATTTTTTTCATGCAGACATGCATCCAGGCAATATTTTTATTAATACCGATGACACAAATGGACCGACTTATCTAGCAGTTGATTACGCAATAATAGGCTCATTAACTGATGAAGAATTAATTCAGATTGGAAGAATGATACTGGCTGTTATTAGTAGAGATTTCTTACAAGTATCCTCAATATTAATAGATGCGGGATGGGTTAACCCAGAAACAAAAGCGATAGATTTAGAGAAAACTATAAGAACTGCTTGCGAGCCTATGTTTGATCAACCTTTGGAAAAAATAAATTTTGGAGAACTCCTTTTATATATTTTTAATTCTGCTAGAAGATATGGTTTGAGTATGCAGCCTTCTTTAATGCTACTTCAAAAAACTTTGATTAATATTGAAGGACTAGGAAAGCAGATTTATCCCGATCTTGATTTTTGGTCCATATCTAAACCCTTCTTACAGCAATGGATTTCGGAAAGATACAATCCTAAGAAATTAGAAGATTGGGCTAAAAAGAATGCTGTTAGTTGGATAGAAAAAGCCAAGAGCCTGCCTAAGACAGCTGAAGAGCTTGTAAACAAGATCAATAAACTTGAAGAGTATAAAAGCGAAGATAAAGCGAGACATGAAGAAATTTTGAGTAAAATTTCCCTAGGTAAAAAAGTCTCTTCAGTGCTTCAAGCAAGTATACTTGTAGCAATGATATTAATTTTAGTTGGTATATTTATTTGAGCTTAAGATGAATGGAGAAATAATTACTCTACTAGATGAGATAATAGAAGATAGGAAACTTTCTTCATCAGAAAAGTCTTATGTAAAGTCACTATTAGAACAAGGAGACAAGAAGTTAATAGAGAAATTAAGAGAGGAGTCCGAAGAGTTAATTTCTGCTTTACAAGAAGAAAATGATACAAAAGAAAAATTAATACATGAAGCAGCTGATTTATGGTTTCATGTATTAGTCTTATTAGCTAGTAGAGACTTAAAGGGTGAAGATATAATTAAGGAATTAAAAAAGAGGCTCGGAACATCTGGACTGATAGAAAAAGCTTCAAGAGATTAGATAGGAGATAAAAATGTCGTTTGGAATATGGGAATTAATAATCGTCTTAATTATTGTTGCTGTAATTTTTGGCACAACAAAACTTAAAACATTAGGCAAAGATGTAGGTGAGGGCGTAAAGGGATTTAAAGACGCTGTCAATACTAGCCAAGACGAACAAAAAGAAGAAGAGTCTAAAGAAGAAAAAGAATCCTAATATGTTTGATATAGGGCTGCCTGAGCTTATTCTCTTAAGCTTAGTATGCCTAGTGGCATTGGGTCCAGAAAGAATCCCTGAGGTTATAAAATTTTTAACTAAATCCTTAAATAAAGTTAAATCTTTTTTTAATGAAACAAAGATCGAGATTGAAAAAGAAGTTGGACTTGATGAAATAAAAAGAGAAATACACAACGAAGAAATAATGAGAAAAGATAAAGAATAATTAAGCTTATGAAAGGTGAAATTAGTTTTTTAGATCACATAAAGGAGCTTAGAGCTCGATTAATTAAATCTCTCATAGTGATAGGAATATTTTTTATCCCATTTATACCTTTTGCAAATGAAATTTATCTACTAGTTTCAAGTCCTTTACAACAAATACTGCCTGCTAATTCTTCTATGATTGCGACAGAAGTTGCTTCTCCTTTTGTAGCTCCACTAAAGATCTCTTTTTTTGTATCTTTATTTTTTTCTATACCTTATTCAATAATACAGATTTGGGGCTTTGTTGCTCCAGGTATGTATCAAGATGAGAAAGCTTTTGCCTTCGGTATATTTTTATCTAGCTTAGTATTATTTTATGTGGGAGTTTTCTTCTCTTACTTTGTGATTCTGCCATTAGTTTTTAACTTTTTTACATCTTCTGCACCAGAAGGAATAGTTCTTATGACTGATATATCTAGATATCTTGATTTTATATTTTCTATATTTTTTGCCTTTGGGATATCTTTTGAAATACCCGTACTAATTTTTCTTCTTTGCTGGACGGGTATCTCTTCCGTGGAATCTCTTGCTTTAAAAAGACCATATGTGCTTATAACTTGTTTTATTTTTGGAATGATAATTACTCCGCCAGATGTAATATCTCAGATATTATTGGCATTGCCAGCTTATCTACTTTTTGAAGTAGGACTTCTGTGCTCAAGAATATTTATACAAGAGAAAAAATAAATTAATTTTTAAATAAGAAAGTTACTGGCCCTTCATTCACAATCTCTATATTCATATCTTTGCCAAAGATGCCAGATTGATAGTTTTCGAAAGATTCATCTAAAAAATTTTTTAATTCTTCAAATAATTCTTCTCCTTTTTCCGGGTCTGCTGCTTTTGAGAAACTAGGCCTATTTCCTTTATTAGTTTCAATTGCTAAGGTTACTTGAGGAACAATCAATAACTCACCCTCTATATCTATAAGGTTTAGATTCATTTTCCTTTGATCATCAGGAAATATCCTATAGTTAATAACTTTTTTCATTAGTTCAAAACAATCTTCTGTATTGTCATGTTTTTCAAAACCTATTAAGCACAGGATTCCTCTATGAATAGATGCGACCTTTGAATTATTTATATGGACACTACTTTGCAGAACTCTTTGAACTAAAATTTTCAATTAACTTTCTAAGTCTTGTTCCCATCTTCCTTGAGAAGCTAATCTATTCATCAAAGCTCTATGTGAGAGTGCTGCCTGTGCTAAGGAGGAGTTTTTGTTATCGCCAAGCCAAACTTTAAGAGCAGGCTGCTGAAGGGCTCTTCCATAAGAAAAACAAAGGGCCCACTTAAAACCTCCTATTTTGTTCATTGCATCAAGGTGAGCAGTAGCATCTAAATCAGATTGCCCGCCTGATAGAAAAGCAACACCCGGAAGCTCATCAGGTACATGGCTTTTTAGACATTTAAGAGTCATTGACGCTACCTCGTCTATATTTGCCTTACTAGTAACATTAGATCCTGAAGTAATCATATTGGGCTTTAAGATAGTCCCTTTTATATTTACACCCTTCGAGGCAAGCATACTAAATAAGGCATCTAAACTCCTTGAAGAGGCTTCATAGCATTGATCAATAGAATGATCTCCATCCATAAGCACTTCAGGCTCAACAATAGGAACCATTCCATTAGCCTGGGCAATAAGAGCGTATTCCGCTAAGGCTTCCATATTTCTATTAATACATTCTTTTGAAGGAATGGTATTTCCAATCTTTATCACTGCCCTCCATTTTGTAAATCTAGCTCCAAGAGAATAGTACTCTGAACATCTCTCATTCAGCCCTTCTAGCCCTTTTGTTACTGTTTCCTCTTGATCATTAATAACCTCTAGGCCTAGGTCTACTTTAATTCCGGGTACAGCTCCTTGATTCCTAATAACCTCAACTAAAGAGGTTCCGTCTTCAGCATCTTGTCTGATGGTTTCATCAAAGAGAATAACTCCTCCTATATTGCCTTTCATCCCCTCAGACCTAAAAAGCATTTCTCTATACTCTCTTCTTTTATCTTCTGTTGACTCCACTCCTATAGATTCAAATCTTTTAGTGCAAGTTGGGTTGCTTTCATCCGCCGCCAATATTCCTTTGCCATCTGAAACTATATAAGATGCTATATCTTCAATATTTTCCATTTCATCTCCATTTCTCTTTTTATTATCCTAAAACTCAAATAGTAATGACTCAAGTTATTTGTTTTCTAAGCAAGCAATTGCAGGTAATTGCTTGCCTTCCAAAAACTCCAAGAAAGCTCCACCTGCAGTCGATACATAACCTACCTTATCCAAAACGTTAGCTTTCTTAGCGCCCGCTATGGTATCTCCGCCACCTATGACAGAAAAAGCATTAGAGCTTGAAATGATTTTTGCAAGTCTTACTGTACCTTTTGAAAATCGATCATCCTCAATCATTCCTATAGGGCCATTCCAAATTATTGTCTTTGCTTCTTTAAATAAGTCGTCATTCTCTCTGAAAAAATTTTCAGATACGTCAAAAATCTGATCTGTATCTTCAATCTCGCTTGTTGTCTTTTCGATCACCATTCCATTTTCTGTAAGAACCATAAACTTATCAGGAATTATCACTTTTTTATTTCCTGAAAGACGCTTTGCTTCATGCAACATGCTCTCTTCAGCTAATGAATTTCCAATACTTTTTCCTTGTGAAAGTAAGCAAGTATTTGCTATCCCTCCACCTAATAATAATAAATCTACTTTACTGGCCAGGGAATTCAAGAGACCCAGTTTTGTTGATACTTTTGAGCCTCCTATTACTGCTACAAAAGGCCTTTTTGGGTCAGAAAAGGCTTTATTTAGTGAATAAAGTTCTTCTTCTATCAAATATCCAGCACAAGCTTCTTTGCTATGAGAAATAATTCCAGAAGTAGATGCATGAGCTCTATGAGAAGTTGCAAAAGCATCAAAA
>Ga0208261_1000397_pt1 | contig 17626 bp, 15 predicted proteins | sample Knorr_S7_td_DCM__FD_185595 | JGI IMG/M metagenome (GOLD analysis project Ga0208261, IMG submission 185595) | Marine microbial communities from Southern Atlantic Ocean transect - Knorr_S7_td_DCM_ad_131m_LV_B (SPAdes) (version 3) | ecosystem: Environmental > Aquatic > Marine > Oceanic | place...
TTTAATCTTGGTAGAGCCTTTTGCAATTTTTTCTGCAGCCCTTACGGATAAACCATCATTGATAATCATTTTCCATAGCTTTAGCATACCTGATTTAGTTGCCATAGAAAGAATTGCACGGGCATGGCCAGCTGTTATTTTATTTTTTTTAAGGCTTTGCCTGATTTCCAAAGGCAATTGAAGCAATCTTAGGGAATTGGCAATAGTTGATCGATTTTTACCAACAGACTTAGCGATATCATTTTGCGAAAGTTTAAATTGATTTTGTAACAATGCATACGCCTCAGACTCTTCCATAGGGTTTAGATTTTCTCTTTGAATATTTTCAATAAGAGCTATTTGCATCATATCAGAATCATTTTTTACTTCAATAACGTACGCTGGAATCTCTTTAAGTTTTATCGATTTAGATGCTCTATATCTTCTTTCACCAGCAATTAAAATATAATTATTACTTTCTTCACGGACGGTAATTGGACTAATGACTCCTTTTTGTTTGATTGATAAAGCCAAATCTTCAAGAGATTTTTTATCAAACTCTTTTCTGGGCTGGTAAGGATTTGTCTTAATCTTTGATAGCAAAATTTTTGTTATTCCAGTATGTTTTATTTTTTCTTCATTAGGAGATTTGTCAGGGCGGATAAGCGCTTCAAGACCCTTTCCCAGTCTTTTAGTTGCCATTATGTAAAATCTCCTCTACTAGGGATAAGTAATTTTGGGCACCAGTTGAATTTGCATCATAGAGAAGCGCAGGCTTACCAAAGCTTGGCGCTTCGCTTAAGCGAACATTACGATGAATAACTGTTTCAAATATTTTATCCTTAAAAAAACTTCTTACTTCATCTGCTACTTGGCTAGACAGGTTCAACCTGGAATCAAACATCGTTAATAAAACACCTTCAATTTCAAGTTTTGAATTTAGATTTTTTTGAACCAATCGAAATGTATTTAGCAATTGTCCTAGCCCTTCTAATGCATAATATTCACATTGAATAGGAATTATTATTGAATTAGAACAAGTAAGCGCATTTAATGTTAACAAGCCCAGCGATGGAGGACAATCAATTAAAATATAATCATATTTTTTTTGTACGGATTTTAATGCTTTTTCAAGCTGCCTTTCCCGAGCCATTAGATTTACTAATTCTACTTCAGCCCCTACAAGATCATTTGTTGATGTAACAATATCTAAACAATCAAGACGGGTAGAACTAATAACATTTGTGATTTTTTCTTTTCCTACAATTGAATCATAAATTGTTCCTTGAGTGTTTTCAATTAATGCCTCTAGTCCTGTAGTTGCATTTGATTGAGGATCTAAATCAATCAGCAGAGTTTTTACCTCGGAAACTGCAAAGCTTACAGCCAGATTAACAGAGGTTGTTGTTTTTCCAACTCCACCTTTTTGATTTGTTAATGAAACGATTTTACTCATATATATTTTAGTTAATTGCTTAAATAATGGGGCTAAAGTTAGCGATTAACTTTCTGCTTAAAAAAAAGAAAATAAATTGGCACACCTGTCAATACAAAAGTTAAATCCTGAATTGATAAATTGAATTGATAAAATAACCTTAATAAGACCAATACTGTCAATCCAATTAAATATATTAATGGTAATAAAGGATATAGTGGTAACCGATAACCCTTCTGACCCATGTTTAATTTTCTAAACTTAAAAAAAGCTAAGGTGGTTACGATATAAAAAATGAGAATTGTAAATACCATTCCTGATACTATAGTTTCAAAATTTTGCCTAATCACAAGTAACATTATACCCCATATGCAATGAGCAATTATTGCATGAGATGGTGTATGGTGAGAGGGATGAATAAAATTAAACCAATTAAATAATAATTTATCTTTTGACATAGCATAATACAGCCTGCTGGCCGACATCATTGTGCCGTTTATACTTCCAGTTGCTGAAATAATTACAATCATTGAAATAATTGCTGCTCCAAAATTTCCAAATAGGATTGATGCGGTATCTGAGGCAACAATATTGCTATTTCTAACTCCTTCTAAACCCATAACAGTATGATACATAAGATTTGCACCTAGGTATATAATTGCGATTATACTAATTCCATAAAACATCGTACGTGGAATAATTTCTTTTGGGTTTTTCATTTCACCAGCAACATATCCAACTCTATCCCACCCTAAATAAGAAAATAAAACCAAAATAACCGCTGCAACCGTGTTTCCAATTGGGCCTAGATTCTGAGTGACGTTATAAGAACCAGATAAATTTGAATAATCTCCCCCAAATACAACTAAACCAGCAAAAGTAAAGGTGATGATACCTGTCGTTTTGATAAAAGATGAAAATTTATTATATATGCTAGCCCTTTCTACGCCTAAATAATTGATTATTCCAAAACAAACAATAACACCTGCTGCTACAATATTTTTTTGGAATTGATTTAATGCAATAAAATACCCAATGTAATTTGCTGTAATTAAGCTTATTCCAGCAGCTGGGCTTGTTCTGATAATTAATAATTGGGACCATCCAAAAATAAATGCCCAAAACGGACCAAAAGCCTTATTTATATAGACATATTCACCGCCTGTTTTAGGAAAGCGCGAACCTAGTTCAGCATAAATTAAAGAGCCAATGAAGACAAAAACTGTAACAATTGTCCAAAGTAGGATAACATTAAAAAAAGAATTAGTGTATGATGCTATGATTTGCGGAGTGGCAAAAATAGCAGAACCAATAGTAATACCTATTAATAATGAAATACCATCAGTTATGCCGAGTGATTTTTTTAATTCTGACAAAAGATTTTTAAATATTCAATGCTTGATCGGAAATCTACTAATCCATAACATCGCATCTAATGCTAAGCAGTGGAATGAAATAATACCAAGGCCAATTACAGATGCATTATGAAGAAAACTATTATTTACACCATTAGCGGTAGCAAGACCAATCATCATTAGAAAAACTGTAATTCCTGTCAGCCATAATTCCAATTGAACAAAAGTCCATAAAATTTGATTTCCATGCTCTAAATAAGCAAAGGTTGTATGGATCCAGCACGCAGCAGTAATTAGAAAAATTATTAGGAGAGCTTTCATAAAATTAATATTTAATTTTCCCCTAAAGAAATCTAAATCCAATCCATCTTGAAAGATTAAATAATACATTGCAACACAATAACCAAAGGCAGAAATGAACATAAACAAAGTAATCCAAAATCGTAAATTTTCTGGAACGCCGCCCCAAAGGTAACCACGTGTTTTTGGGTGATTGATCAAAGCAATAACATAGCCTCCAAGAACAGCAATTCCGCCAATGACATTTATGATAAGAAATTGTGTCTGAATACGCATAAACAAATATTAACCTCGTAAGTTTATTCCATTGTGTATGGTAAGTATAACCCATTAAATTTTTTGGAACAATCAATGAATATAAAAACCTTATGAAAGCACTTGTAAAACATTCACCTAAGATGGGTATTTGGATGGAGGATGTCGATAATCCAATATGCGGTACCAATGATGTAAAAATAAAAATAACGCATACTGCAATTTGTGGAACTGATATCCATATATACGATTGGGATGAATGGGCACAGAAAAACCTGAATCTACCGCTAATAGTAGGTCATGAATTTTGCGGAATTATTGAAGAAATTGGAAATGGGGTAACTCATTATGAAGTTGGAGAGCGTGTATCGGGAGAGGGGCATTTGACTTGTGGATATTGTAGAAATTGCAGAGCTGGAAAACGCCACCTTTGCCACAAGACTAAGGGCGTTGGTATTCATCGAAGTGGGGCATTTGCGGAATATTTAGTAATTCCAGAATCAAATGTATGGCCTATCCATAAAGATATTCCATCCGAAATTGCAGCTTTTTTTGATCCATTCGGCAATGCCGTACATACTGCACTTACATATGATTTAACCGGCGAAGATGTATTGATTTCTGGAGCAGGACCCATAGGCATAATGGCTGCAGCAATTTGCAAGTTCTCCGGCTCAAGAAATATTGTAATTACAGATATAAACGATTACCGTTTAGACCTAGCATTAAAACTTGGCGCCACAAAAGCAATAAACCCAAAAATAGAAAATATTAAAGATGTATTTAAAGAATTGAATATTAATCATGGTTTTGATATCGGACTTGAGATGTCAGGTAATCCGGAAGCATTTAACCAAATGATAAATCATATGTATAATGGGGGAAATATTGCGCTTTTAGGATTGCTACCAGAATCAACAACAATCAATTGGAACGATGTCATTTTCAAAGGGCTAAATATTAAAGGGATTTATGGTAGAAAAATGTATGACACATGGTATAAAATGACACAAATGATTAGAAGTGGCCTATCAATTTCTGAAGTTTTAACCCATCGTTTTAAGGTTGATGATTATCAGGATGCATTTAAAATATTAAAATCGGGAAATTGTGGAAAGGTTATCTTGGAGTGGTGAATTCTTTTAAAAAAATTATTTCTGAAATAAAAGATGAAGGCCTCTATAAAGTTGAAAGGCCAATCTCTTCTCCCCAAAATGTTGATATAGTTACGGACCAGGGTTTAAATGTATTGAATTTCTGTGCAAATAATTATTTGGGTTTAGCTAATCATCCAGATTTAATTGCATCTGCAAAACAAGCGTTAGATGAATATGGTTTTGGGATGGCATCGGTTCGGTTTATTTGTGGCACACAAACTATTCATAAAGAACTTGAAGATACTATATCTCAATTTTTTAATTCTGATGATACTATTTTATACAGTTCCTGCTTCGATGCAAATGGAGGGCTCTTTGAAACACTTCTCGGGCAAAATGATGCAATCATTTCAGATAGTTTAAATCATGCTTCAATAATTGATGGAATTAGACTCTGTAAGGCTCAACGTTATCGCTATAAAAATAACGATATGGAAGATCTAGAAAAACAATTAATCAATTCGCAAAATGCAGAAATTCGCTTGATTGCAACAGATGGCGTGTTCTCGATGGATGGCTACATAGCAAACCTTGATCGCATAACTACACTCGCAAAAAAATATGATGCTATAGTAATGGTAGATGATAGCCACGCTACTGGCTTTATTGGTAAAACAGGTAGAGGATCCGCGGAATATCATAATGTCATGGATAAAATTGATATTTGGACCTCAACATTGGGCAAGGCTCTAGGTGGTGCTTCTGGTGGCTTTACTACCGGTAGAAAGGAATTTATAGATCTTCTTAGACAGCGCTCTAGGCCTTATCTTTTTTCAAACACGCTTACCCCTGCAATTACCTCCGCAGGGATTAAATCCTTCAAAATGCTTTCAAAATCGACGGAATTAAGAGATAGATTAGATAAAAATACAAAATATTTTCGACAAGAAATTTCAGGCTTAGGTTTTGAAATAAAAAATGGGGAACATCCAATTATTCCGATTATGACCTATGATGCTCTAATTGCTCAAAAAGTTGCTTCAGCATTATTAAAAGAAGGAATTTATGTCATAGGTTTTTTCTATCCCGTTGTTCCAAAAAATGAAGCGAGAATAAGAGTTCAGATATCAGCTGGCATGTCACAGTCTCATTTAGATCAAGCTTTAGATGCATTTAAAAAAGTAGGGGGAAAATTTAATATCATATAATAATTGGTACGCAGGCTTGTTCAATAGGTAGATACAAGAGTATATTCCCCGTCCTTAGAGCAATTATATATTTAAAAAATGCAAAATAAACTAACACCGCGATTTTTACTGATTGGATTAGTCCTTGTATGGGGTATCTGGTCCCTTTGGCCCACTATTAAGCTCCAAAATCTATCTGATGATGAAAAGAATACCCTTCGTATTGAGGGAAAACTTGAAGAAATCGAAACTAAAGCCATCAAACAAGGACTTGATCTCAAGGGCGGTATGTATATAGTGCTTGAGGTAGATTTACCAACATTAATTGAAAATATTGCTATCAACAAAGATGGGAAGCTTTCCAGCATTTTTGATAAAATTCGCGCTGATATTTCTATCTCACCTGAAGCAGATTTTTTTGATTTATTTTCAGAGCATGTTGAAAAAAATCAATTAAAACTTTCTAGATATTATTATGATTATGGCTCAAGCTCTGATGATATACTCAGCTCTTTAAATGATGAAGCCGAAGACGCTATTAATCGTGTTTTAGAAATTCTTCAAAACCGCATAGATCAATTTGGTGTTGCAGAGCCAACTATTCAGAAACAGGGTAGCCAGCGTATTATTGTTGAGCTTGCCGGTGTTCAGAATTCTGAACGAGCTCGTTCATTATTAGAAAGCACAGCATTGCTTGAATTCTATTTAGTAAAAGATGTTACAACCACTAATGAGTTAATGATTAAGATCGATCAAATTCTTAAAAAGGATAAATCGGTTGCATCGGTTGCAAAGGAATTAAAATCACAGGAAATAGAATCAGATGATGCGAGTAGTGAACAGGCGGTGTCTGTCAGTGAGCTTTTTGGAGGGGTTGAGTCTACTACCGATGAGGCAGATTCTGCAATTGTAGATGAAGATATTTTTGCAGAAAGACCCTTCTCTTCGTTGCTTAGAAGCTTAGGCAATTCTATTGGCGTTCCTGAAAAAAATACATTTGCAATAAAAAAATTGATTGAAAAACCTGAAGTTCAAGAACGATTAGCCTCCGTGGGATCAAATTTTCTTTTTGGTCATAAGGCTGAGGATTACGTACTCACGGATGGATCAGTTGAGCGAATGTATGCTCTGTACCTGCTTGATGACCAAGCCGAACTAACTGGAGGCGTTGTTGAGGAGGCAAAAGCTAATTTGGGACCTCAAGGAACAACGTCAGCTGGCCAACCAATTGTTAACCTTTCGATGAACTCTGATGGAGCTAGAAAATGGGCCATCATGACTGGCTCAAATGTTGGTAGGCAAGTTGCTATTGTTTTAGATAAAAAAGTTCATATGGCTCCCAATATCAGAGAAAAAATTTCCGGAGGTGGTACGCTTATTGAAGGATTTGCAAATATCGATGAAGCAAAAGATATAGCAATTGTTCTAAGGGCAGGTGCGCTTCCAGCTCCTGTTGAAATAATTGAAGAGAGAGTTATAGGTCCTTCATTAGGAGCGGAATCTGTGAAGAGTGGAACTCTTTCGGTATTAATTGGCTTAGTTATCGTATTAGTATTTATGATCTTTTATTATCGTACTGCAGGAACTATTGCTGATTTCGCTCTAGTTTGGAATATCGTACTCGTATTGGCGATTTTAGCCTCCCTGCAAGCCACTTTAACTCTCCCAGGTATAGCTGGGCTGATTTTAACTGTTGGAATGTCAATTGATGCAAACGTAATTATTTTTGAACGAATTAGAGAAGAGCTAGATAAAGGAAAAACTGCAAAAGCGGCCATTGATGGTGGTTACAATCGAGCACTAACAACTATTATCGATGCAAATATGACAACATTAATTGCAGCTCTTGTTTTATGGCAATTTGGCACTGGGCCAATTAGAGGATTTGCTACCGTCTTGTTTTGGGGTATCCTCATATCAATGTTCACTGCAATTTTTGTAACTAGGACAATTTTCAATGCATTTGTGAATCGAAAAGGTTTTTCAAAACTTAGCATATGAGATTATTAAAAAATCCAAATTTTGATTTTATGAGCAAGAAGTTATTTGCTCTTACAATTTCAGGCTTGATAGGACTAGCTGGAATAGTATCTTTAATTTTTCATGGCGGTCCTAAGCTTAGTATTGATTTTAAGGGAGGTACATTTGTTGCTGTCCAGTTCACTGAAGATATTAATGTTGAAGAAGTTCGTTCAAAAATGGGTGATGTTAATATTGATGGACAAGCATTCGATTTTAGCCGTGAAGAAGTAAAGCATTTTGGAAATCAAACTGCAGTATCAGTTAGAGTCCCCCATATTGAAAGTTCACCATCGAATTTAGCTCAAAAAATTGCAGTTCATCTTTACAATGCATTTTCAAATAAGGTTCCTGAAAATATGATTGATTTTATTTTAAGCAAAGGAATGGTTGGTCCAAAGATTGGTTCAGAGCTAAGCGGAAAAGCAATTATGGCAATTTTTTCAGCCTTAGGCCTAATCCTTTTATACATATCAATACGTTTTGAATTTAAATTTGCACTTGGAGCTATTGCAGCATTATCGCATGATGTCCTTATCACTTTAGGAATGTTTTCACTTCTATCTTATGAAATAAGCTTGCCGATTATTGCAGCTTTTCTTACGATAGTAGGATATTCATTGAATGATACTATAGTTATCTTTGATAGAATTCGTGAAAATCTAAAATCATCTAAACGTGACTCCTATACTGATATAGTCAATAAAAGTATCAATCAATCTCTCTCCAGAACAATTATCACTTCCCTTACTACTTTTGTTGTAGTTTTTATTCTATGGTTCTTTGGAGGTGAGGTGATAAACACTTTTGCATTTGCAATGATTGTTGGTGTTATTGTGGGCACCTATTCATCAATTTATATTGCAAGTCCACTTGTAATCTTCCTTCATGAAAATGCAAAAAAATAAACTTTTCATATTTAGTTTGAACTTTAAAAAAGCTCTGCAAAATCAGAGCTTTTTTTTATGAAAACAAAAATCTATTCACTGTATGCATTAATGTGTATCCTTTGGGGATTTACATGGATGTATTTAAAAATTAGCCTTGCTGAAATGCCTTTATATACAGGCCTTTCAATTAGATTCTCTTTAGCTGGAATTATATTTTGGATAATGTATTTTATCAAAGGTGAAAAAGTTAGATTAACATCTGATCTAAAAAATGTCTATTTATTATTTACGCTCTTCAATTTTTCATTATGTTATTTCCTTACCTATTGGGGTGCAAAATTTGTCTTTTCTAATCTAGCAGCAATAATTTGGGGCTTATTACCTATCTGCGTAGCAGTTATGGCGCATTTTTATTTACCAGATGACCGTTTAAATAAGAAAAAGGCTATTGGGATGATTATTGGCCTAGTTGGTACTGTGCTTTTATTTTATAAGGCAGATTTTGTTGGTACAGGTCAAGCAACCTTTGGAATTATTGCTATCTTATTTTCAGTTATACTTGCAGCATGGCCAAATGTTTATTTAAAAATGCAAAAAAATAAAATTAATTCTTATCATTTGAATGCAATAGGAATGACTCTCTCTGGATTATTTTTTCTAATTGGTGCTCTAATTTTTGAGCAAAATGCATTCATCCCTCTAGATAACAAAAATTTATTTGCTATTTTTTTTCTTACCATTCCTGGAACTGTTATGACGTGGGGCATATATATTTGGCTATTTAATCATCTGCCAGTAACACAAATAAGCTATACAGCTTTCTATCCTCCAATTATTGCTACTTTTGTTGGTTGGTTTTTCTTAGGAGAAGTACTGCCAATCCTGGCAATTATTGGATCAATATTAATTATTTATGGAGGTTACTTAGTTAGCTCACCATCAAAGGTAATAAAGAAAGTATAATTTGAGATCATTTAAATATGCAATGATCGACACCCCAATTGGCAAATTAATGTTAATTCAATCTGATAAAGGCTTAAAGCAAATTATTTTTGAAAAAAAGATACCAGCATTCAAGTCCCAAATTGAATTAAATAAAAATAGATTATCATTTGTAAAAGATGAGGTATCGCTAAATAAAACAATTCAACAAATCAATGAATATTTTTTGAGAAAAAGAAGGGAATTTCAAATAAAAATTGATATCTCAATGCCGCCCTTTTATCAACAAGCGCTTTCTGTTGTAATGAAAATTCCATATGGAGAGGTTCGATCTTACAAAGAAATTGCTCAATTCACTCAAAACCCAAGCGCATATCGTGCAGTTGGAACAGCAAATGCAAAAAACTTGATTCCTATAATCATTCCATGCCACAGAGTAATTGCAAATAATGGCACTTTAGGTGGTTATGGAGGCGGTTTAAAAATAAAAAAATATCTTCTGAAGATGGAAGGGGTCATTTAACTTTGAGTTAAATAAAACTATGTGGCAAATCATTAAAAGACGAATTTTTGCAGGTCTAATTGCTCTGATGCCAATTATGGCTACCTATTGGATAATTAAGCTGCTCTTTGAATTTCTTGATCGCCTAGCACAACCTTTGTTAGCGCTAATCGGGATTCAAATACCAGGACTAGGCATAATTTTAACTATTTTGTTCATATTTATTATTGGTCTATTTGTCACAAATGTACTTGGTAGAACAATATTGAAGTGGAGCGAGATTATTGTTGCGAGGGTCCCGATTGTTAGCACAATCTATAATTCAATTAAACAAATAACTGGTGCCTTTTCAGGTTCAACAGCAAAATCATTTCAACGTGTAATTTTAATTGAGTACCCAAGAAGAAATCTTTGGACAATGGCATTCGTAACGAACGAATCAAAAAACAAAAAAGGTGATATTTTCTATCATTTATTTGTACCCACTACTCCAAATCCAACTTCGGGAGTTTTTATTATAGTTCCAAAAAAAGATGCTATTCATCCTAATATTTCGGTAGAGTCTGGGTTGAGAACAATAGTCTCAGGAGGTATAATTGATGATAATATTTCAATAAGCGAAAACCTGACTAAATCAAACGAATAAATGAGTATAAATTATATTGATGGTATTCGCTTACACAGATCATTTACCGCAGGGCTTAAGCGCGTAGTATCTCGGCAGGAATACTTAAATAAGATTAATGTTTTTCCAGTTCCAGATGGTGATACAGGGACCAATATGGCATATACACTGACTACCATTGAAGGGGCAATTCAAAATAAAGCGTATAGCGATATAAGAAAAATGAGTATGGCTATTGCTGATAGTGCGCTTGATGGAGCACGTGGAAATTCTGGCGCTATTTTAGCTCAATTCCTTGTAGGGTTTGCTGATGGTGTAAAAGATAAGACTATTTTATTCGCATCAGATTTAGCTGCTGCTGCAATCCATGCAAAAAACTATTCCTATGATGCCCTTGTCAAGCCAAGAGAGGGTACAATATTATCCGTTATTCGTGAATGGAGCGAAGCATTGGTCAATTATTCTAAAGAAGTTAATGATATAAAATTATTGCTTTCAAAAAGCCTATCAATTGCCCAGCGATCACTAAATGACACTCCTAAGCACTTAGATGTTTTGGCTAAAGCTGGAGTACTAGATGCAGGTGCGCAGGGATTTGTCGATATACTTGAAGGTATTCAAGAATATATTGATTCGGGATTGATATCGGACACAGATTTGAAAGTAATTGATGATGATGAAGTAGATGCAACATTAAATGAGAAATTTAGATATTGTACGGAGTGCATTATTAATGGTGAGGAAATACCTCGCCGTCTAATTCAAGAAAAATTGATGGATTATGGAGATAGTATTGTCCTAGCTGGGACCAAATCAAAGGTAAAGGTTCATATTCATTCTGATGAACCCGGAAAAGTTTTTAAAATATGTAACGAATTTGGTTCTGTTAAAGGTGAAAAGACAGATGATATGATTAAGCAGCAATCAGATGCGCATAAAAAACATCTTTCTACAGCAATAATTATAGATTCAGGTGGAGATTTACCTGATCAGATACAGGAAGATTATAATATTCACATGATTCCAGTTAGGCTAAATTTTGGAGATACTCATTATGTAGATAAAGTATCTCTCTCTTCAAATGAATTTTGGAACGAACTAGAAAAAAACCCAGTTCATCCACAAACATCACAACCTTCACCCGGAGATTTTAGAAGACAATATAAATTTTTATCCAGCCACTATGAATCTGCTGTATCAATTCATATACCTAGCAACTCAAGCGGTACATTCCAATCTGCGCTTACAGCGTCCAAAGCTATCAAAAAATTTCCTATTAAAGTTGTTGATTCATATAGTGCATCTATTGGTCTAGGTTTGATTGCTTTAAGCGCCGCGGAAGCTGTAAAAGCCGAAAAAAATATAGATGAAATATTTTCCACTGTAGATGAGGCTGTAAAAAATACATCGGTATTCCTCGGTCTTGAAACACTGGATAATGTAGTAAAAGGTGGAAGGATTTCAAAAAATGTAAAAAAAATAGCTAACCTTTTTAGGTTAAATCCAATCCTTTCATTCAGTTCAAAAGGAATGCTTAAAGCTGTAGGTGCAACAATTGGAAACAAGAATAAAGCAAATAAATTTAGAAAATTTGTTGAAAAAAAGATTCCTAAAAATGCTTCAGTAAGGATTGGAATCGCTCATGCCAAGATGGGAGATTATGCAAAAAAATGGGCAAGCGATCTAAAAAAGGTTTATGGATCCGATAATGTTATTGTTTCAGAAATGGGTCCAGCGCTCGCTGTGCATTCAGGGCCGGGCGGGTTAGTTTTTTCAATTCAAAAAATTAGTGATCAAAGATCATGAGTGATTATATCTTTTTATTTTTATTACTTTTTTTAAGCTACATCATTGGTTCTACGCCAACTAGTATCATTATGGGTAGAATTACTAGAGGAATTGATATTCGTGAACATGGTAGCGGTAATGCTGGCGGAACGAATGCATTTAGAATTCTTGGCTGGAAACCGGCATTGGTTGTAGTTGCTGTTGATGTATTAAAGGGGTGGTTTCCAGTTGCAATACTCGCTCCAATGTTTTTTGAGTTTCAGAATATACCAGATCTTGGTGTCGTTCAAATTCTATGCGGATTTTTAGCCGTACTTGGGCATACCTACACTATTTTTGGAGGATTTAAAGGGGGTAAGGGAGTTGGAACACTTGGTGGAATGATGATAGCCCTATTCCCAATGGTTTTTCCATTCTGCTTAGCTATTGCTATCATTACTATCATTTTAACGGGCTATGTTTCTCTTGCTTCAATAATTGCTTCATGCTCATTACCGATTCTACTTCTTTTACTTCCTCCCTTTTTAGGTTTGCCCCCAGCTTCTCTATCAATTATGGTATTTAGTTTATTAGTGCCATGGTTTATAATTTTTACCCATAGGAGTAATATTCAACGTCTTAGAAATGGTGATGAAAATCAATTTGAAAAAGCCATGATTTTTAAAAGGAAATAATCTAATGAAAAATAAAAAAGATATAGCCCACGACTGGTTAAAACGATATACTGGAACCGATCCAAAAAAATATGGAGACTGGATTCTTCTCACAAACTTTCAAAACTATGTTGAAAAGTTTGCCGAGCGGTTTGATGTAAAAATTAATGGAATGGGAGGTCCAATGACCTCTGCTATCAATTCTGATGGTTTAAGTATTATCAACTTTGGGATTGGTAGTGCCAATGCCGCCACAATAATGGACTTACTTTCCAGCGCTACTCCAAAAGGGGTTTTGTTTTTGGGTAAGTGTGGTGGTTTAAAAAAAACTACTGATATTGGACACTTTATTCTTCCAACAGCTGCAATCAGAGGTGAAGGAACCAGTAATGATTATTTCCCTCAAGAAGTACCAGCAATGCCATCATTTAAACTCCATAAGTACGTTTCAGAAATATTAGTAGATAATAAAATCGAATATCGCACTGGGGTTGTTTATTCTACAAACCGAAGAGTTTGGGAGCATGATGAAAAGTTTAAGAAATATCTTCGCAAAGTTCGTGTAATGGGAATTGATATGGAGACTGCCACTATTTTTATTACAGGATTTGCAAATGAGATTAATAGAGGGGCTCTTCTTCTTGTGAGTGACACGCCGATGACTCCTGAAGGGGTCAAAACCCAAGAAAAGGATGCAGAGGTTACACGTAAATATGTGGATCTACATATCGATATGGGAATTGAAGCAATGACCCGCATTGGTGATGAGGGAGAGCAAATTAAACATTTTAAATACTGATTATATTGCTAGCTTAGATATTATTTAGTAAAGCTGGGATACTGCTTTTTTTATTTTGCTCTTGCGCTAGTAATCTTTCCTCAACGGTAGCGTATTTTTCATCCCATTCAATTAATTTTTTTGCCATCATTCTATGGAAAATAAATGGCGCCAGTATCCCTAAATAAATCATAGTTAGATAACCTTGAGGCATAATAGGTGAATCTTTATAAGACTTTAATTCCCAGTATTTTAAGTGTGATTTTTCATGATGCGATGAATGTCTTGTTACATTAAATAGATAGAGACTGCTTATTGTTGCATTTGAATTCCAGGAGTGCCTTGGAAGCACCGGCTGTCCTTCAACCCTAACTAGTCCATAATGCTCAGCAAAATTAATTAACTCCAATAGTGATTTAGCTATGAAAGCAATCAATAAATACACTAAAACACCATGAATGTCACCTAGAAGATAGGCTAATAGAGTAATCGCCGTGCTTCGCAGATATCCTATAAGCATTCTGTTATTAAAACTGATAAAGTTTTTTTTCGCTATTTTTAGGCGATTTTTTTCAATTATCCAGGCATCTTTGTGTTCACTGAACATGGCTTTTATAATAAATTTATAGATATTCTCACCCCTTCTACCTGTTGCAGGATCAATAGGCGTTGCTACATTTTTATGATGCCCGTATACGTGTTCCACTGCAAAGGTGCAATCCCAAGAGAATGCTAATAGCCAATTACCAATAAACATATCAAATTTATTTTTTGTTCGATGAACAAGCTCATGACCTGTCACAGTGCCCATAATGCCAATAAATAATCCAGATAGAAAAATAAGGAAGATTGAATCTAGGGATGAAAATGAATCGCTAATTTGAACTAAGTTTAAATTTAATGTATTACTGAAAAGCGATGAAAAAAGAATTGATGGTTCATTGCTCAAAGCAAAGATTGATACCGATATAAATATAAATAATAAAGGAAGGTTTAGGTATATTGGTAGATTGAGGAAAAAAGGGTATTTATAATCATGCTCGGAAGAATCTTCTTTGATAAAATAATCACCTAAAATAATAAAAAGCGAGAAGCCTATTAGGAATGCTGTTGGATAGTGCTTTCCTTGTAAAATAAAGAATAGTGCAACTATAACTGTTAAGGGTGATAAATAATATTTTAGATATTTCATAAATTGATTTGAAGTTAAAATAAAATATAAATCAAAAACATTGATTTAAGACATATTACTTTCATTCGTTAGAGTATTTTTCTTTTCTTTTCATAGATGCTCTTTTATTTTGATCCAACTCCATTTTTCTAAGGCGAATATTTTCTGGAGTTACTTCAACTAGCTCATCCTCTGCTATAAATTCTACATATTGGTCTAATGATAATCTTTTAGGGGGTCTTAAGGTTACAGTATTATCAGAACCAGCTGCTCTCATATTTGTCAATTTTTTTTCTCTGCAAATATTAACATTTAAGTCTCCTTCCCTATTTCTTTCTCCAATAATCATTCCATCATAGACCTCCGTGCCTACTGGAGTAAAAAGCTCTCCTCTATCGGCCATTCCTACGCATGCATATGTCGTAACTTTTCCATTTCGATCAGCAACTAAAGCGCCTGAAATACGTTGAGGGATTAAGCCATACCATGGATGATAACCCTCAAATAGCGTATTCATAATTCCTGCGCCTTGAGTATCTGTCATAAATTGAGATCTAAATCCAATCAATCCCCGTGATGGGATTAAAAATTCCATATTAACCCTACCGCTTCCGTGGTTTTGAAGATTGGTCATTTTTCCTTTTCGTGAAGATAATTTTTCTGTTAAAACGCCAACCTTATCTTCAGGAACATCTAAAAAAACTTTCTCCATTGGCTCTAGTACTTTTCCGTCTTTTTCTTTAGTGATCACCTTTGGCTTAGAAACCATAAATTCGAATCCTTCTCTTCTCATGGTTTCAATTAAAATTGCCATTTGAAGCTCACCTCTACCTCTAACTTCAAAAATATCTGGCCTGTTAGTAGGAATAACCTGCAGAGAAACATTGCTCAATATTTCTTTGTTTAATCTTTCAGATAAATGTCTCGAGGTTAAATATTTTCCATCTTGACCAGCAAAAGGGCTATCATTTACATAGAAAAGCATAGACACAGTTGGCTCATCAACTTCTATGCGTGGAAGTGGCTCTGGTTTTTCATTATCAGAAACTGTATCACCGATATTTATATTTTCAATTCCTGAAAATGCAATTATATCTCCAGATTCCACTTGATCAACAGCAATTTTATTTAATCCTTTAAATGTATAGAGTGCGGAAAATTTTTGATTAGCTCTAATTTCGTCTTTCATACATAGTGCATAATTTTGATTTAATGATAGAGTCCCATTGTTTAAGCGACCCACAGCAATTTGACCAACATAAGAATCATAATCAAGACTGGTTATAAGAAATTGAGGTACTCCATCATCAGATACATCAGGCCCGCTAATCTTTGATATAATCGATTCAAAAAGTGGGGTCAAGTTTGTTGAATCGCTTTGTAGTTCATAGTGTGCAATTCCCGATTTTGCATCGGTATAAATTATTGGGAATTCAATTTGATCATCGGATGCATCAAGATCTATGAACAAATCATAAACCTCATTAATTACTTCATCTATACGCGCATCAGGTCTATCAATTTTATTGATAACTACAATAATGGGTAATGATTTTTCTAGTGCCTTTTTTAATACAAATCGTGTCTGCGGCAAAGGACCTTCGCTCGCATCTACTAATAAAAGTGCGCCATCAACTAAGTTTAAACTTCTCTCAACCTCGCCTCCAAAATCAGCATGACCAGGAGTGTCAAGAATGTTAATCTTCTTATCTTTATAGAAAATTGCCGTATTCTTTGCTGTAATAGTTATGCCACGTTCTTTTTCAAGATCCATGGAGTCCATAATTCTATCTTCAACGGCCTGGTGCTCTTTGAACGCACCGCTTTGCTTAAGCATACCATTTACAAGGGTTGTCTTGCCATGATCAACATGGGCGATGATTGCTATATTTCTATAATTATCTTTTCTCATAATATCTATATTTTGTGTCCAATCTCAAGGTGCATTGCGCTATCTTTTCTTTTTCCATCATAGAATCCCCAGCCATAATCTATACGAATAATACTTGGCCAAGGACCTTCAAATTGAAATGATATTCCCGTGCTCATTAGGCCTTTAGAATCAGCTAAGGATGAAAATTCGCCCTGCGTAGCGGCTCCATAATCAACAAAGCCAGCAATTGTTGCTCCAAATTCATAGCGCTCTGCAATGACTCTTCTTGGGATAATAATTCTTCTTAGCTCGATTGAAGTATGATAATTGTTAAAACCAAACCGGTAAGACTCATCAGCATTATTGTAGGTAATTCTATTTGGATAGCCAAATCCTCTTATGGTATTACCGCTACCCATCGCCGATATAAACCTCTTATCTTTGATTCCAATATTCATCTGCATTTTTGCGCCCCATGCTAAAATCCATGGTTTTTCATTAGTGGACTTGCTTAGCTGTTTATAAATACTAAATGACTGAATCCATGTAATGTTGTTTTCTAGCTTACCATTTAGATCAAATCGACTAAAAAACATCTCTCTTAATAATATACCTTTTCGTGGATTATCATATAAATCCCTAGTATCATATGCAAACGATCCTTGAGGGGCAAAATATTGATATTTTGAGAATGATGTATCACTAAAGAATTGAAACTCTTCAATCTCAAACCCTATTGAGGTTTTTCTTTCGTATCCAAAATATCTTCCAATATTC
>Ga0208261_1000399_pt1 | contig 17555 bp, 17 predicted proteins | sample Knorr_S7_td_DCM__FD_185595 | JGI IMG/M metagenome (GOLD analysis project Ga0208261, IMG submission 185595) | Marine microbial communities from Southern Atlantic Ocean transect - Knorr_S7_td_DCM_ad_131m_LV_B (SPAdes) (version 3) | ecosystem: Environmental > Aquatic > Marine > Oceanic | place...
CCGGCTGGTAACGTCTGGTTTGTGACCGCTCGCACCTGGATAGCCGTTGCTTTCGCCGCCGCGAGCGCCGGCGTGGCTCAAGGCTTCGGTCGTTTCACCCTCGGCGTGGTTTTACCTGCCATGCGCGACGATTTGGGTCTTTCGAACACGGTCGCTGGGTCTCTCGCAACTGCGAACGTAACCGCTTATCTGATTGGCACCCTCGCAGTCGCTATCGCGTCATCTCGGATCACGCTATTGACGATTATGCGCGTCGGACTCCTGATCGCCGTGGGCGGCCAAGTTCTGTCCGCTTTTGCTCCAGGGGTCGTTGTTCTTGCCTTTGGGATGTTTTGTTCGGGTTTTGGTGGCGCATGGGTGTGGATTCCAACTCCGGTAGTTGCTAGCGCTGCGTTTCCCCCTGAGAAGCGTGGTACAGCAATCGGTCTACTTTCCTCAGGTATGGCTTTGAGCATCGTGTTCACTAGCCAATTGGCCGGCTGGGTTCGGCGTTTATGGGGAGATGAGGGTTGGCGCAACGTCTACGTAGTTCAAGCGGCGCTCGGCTTTTTGATTGCCGTCGGCACTATCGCCGTGGTTCGCCACGCGCAAGAGCAGCTATCTGAAAAAGGCAGCATCGGCGGGTTCGATGCGCTACGTCGCGTGCCTGGTTGGAAACCAGTGACGGCCATGTACACCACATTCGGATTCATGTATCTGTTGGTTTTGGCATTCATGAGCAGTCGTTTGGAAGACGATAACGGATGGTCAGCTAGCACGGCTTCGCTATCGTTCACTTTGATCGGACTCGGGATGGTTGTCGGCGGGCCGATAATTGCGAAGTCCGTAGCGGTATATGGGACCCGGGCAACTTTGGCTACAGCCTTCGCTCTTTGGAGCACTCTCGTAGTTCTCATTCTGCCTGGGTGGGTAGTTCCGACGCTTGCCGCTTCAGTGGTTATCGGGATGATTTTTGCGTCAATCCCTGTGACTCTCACCATGTACTTCGTACAGAACGCTTCCCCTGAGGATTACGGTCCCGGATTCAGCGCAGCGACTCTCGCTTTCGGCGTAGCACAGATGATTTCTCCTCAAATCGGAGGTGCTCTGGCCGACTGGACCTCGACCTTTCTTTGGGTCCTCATCTTGTCTGCAGGGTGCGCTCTTCTCGGAATTCTAGGAGCGTTAAGTCTTCCAAGACGTTCTGCGGTACCTCCAGTACCTCCAGTAACAGACGTTGAGCCTGCAGCAACACGACCTCTCGCAGCTCCGTCGGTTTTCTCGGTTAAGCCTCATTAAGCGAGCCTGGCGCAGCCGGCCTAGATTCGTGTCATGAGTGATCCTCTTTCCGAGTCCGGTTTTGATCTCCAACAGATCGACCGTTTGTTGACGACTACACGAGCAGTCAGAAAACGTTTGGATTTCGAACGCGACGTCTCCGACGAACTGCTTTTTGAATGTATTGACCTCGCCGAACAAGCACCTACAGGCGGCAACGACGCCAGCAGACGCTGGATCGTGATTCGAGATCAGTCACTCAAGAACCAGTTAGGCGAGCTTTACGCGGAAGTGGGCGAGCTCTTCATTAACGCTCGTGGGCGCCTTGAGGGCACTGGTCATCCCAAGGAAAACGTGGTGACGTCAAGCGCTTACTTGGTTGAAAACTTTTCTAAGGCGCCGGCACTAGTGATGTGCGCTATTTGGGGTGTTCACGACAACAGCGGACGACCAGGCCTATTCGATAGTGCTATTCCTTCTGCATGGAGCTTCAATTTGGCACTCCGGTCCCGAGGCTTAGGTACTGCCTACGCCACGATGTTGAACAACAAACCCGATGAGGTCGCTGAACTGCTAGGCATTCCTCATGGTGTGACAACTCTTGTTTGTTTCCCAGTTGCCTATACCTTGGGCAACGAATTCTCACCTGCCCCGAGACGGCCCGCCTCAGACATCACCTACTTCGATCAGTGGGGGTTCACACGCACTGAGCCCAGCGTTGACGGCTCAGCTCGAATTCAAGACGGACCGGGAGTAGTTGCAGAGATCGACACCGAAGCCCGGCCGCGAGCAGTTTGGGAGGTCATTTCTGACATCAACATGCCGGCCCAATTCTCGAACGAATTCGTAGGTGCCGACTGGCTAACTGATGGTCCAATAGGCGTGGGATCAGTATTTAAGGGTAGGAACGCAATACCAGAGGTACGGAATTGGGAAACCGATTGCATCGTTACCGAATGGCTTGAACGTCAGGTCTTCGAATGGCGTATCACCGACCCAGCCAAACCCGGTGCCATCTGGCGTTTCGAAATAGCAGAGCAAGGTGCTGGAAGCCGGCTGCGGTTCTCAATGACGATCGGGAAAGAGAACAACGGCACCGCACCTCGAGCGCTACAAGACCCTTCACTCGAGAACGATGTCTTATTCGAACGGCGCCTCATCCATAAAGCGAACATGCAACGCGTTGTTGAAGGTGTAAGAGATCTAGTCGATGGACCCGCTTAGCGGCGATCGACAATGACATGTTCTTTAGTCAAAAACATTGACGAACGAGAAAAATCAATGAAATTAGCTTCGTCTTCGTAAGCCCGCCTCGAGGCGGCTTTATTTTCTGGGGTTGGATTGCCCATGGAACTTCGATCCATCCATACTTCGGCGTGACCGAGATACGGGTCAATTTCTGATCCCCGAGAACTGTTTAGGGCAGTCGTAAGTTCCAGCTCATCACGATGAACTTGTTGATAGCGGATGATGCCAGATCCGTGAGCCTGGCGACGGATTACCGGCCCGTGATGGGTACGCCAATACCACTGAGCATCTTCCATGGAAAGAGAGTCAAGGTGCCGCAGTGGGAAATACAACTTGACCAGACTGGAACGCTCTGTGGCGACAATGTTCTCCGGTGTTGGGTTCACCTGCGGGTATTCGTAATTGAACCAAGCCACCGAATTCTTTAGATCTAAAAAATGCTCTTCGTCTTCTCGGAGAATCCGATCTACATTGCGTCCTTCCTCTGAACGTGTTGCAGCAAACATGGCGTCTTTGGACTCCCACCAAACTTCGGCAACTCCGTCGTAAGGTTCCTCCATATCTCCGCGTCGACCTGTTAGCCGACTGTGGTCATCTCCGGTGGTGTGCGCTTGCACATAACGAAGGACGCCCAAAGCTCGAGAATGTCCCGCAACAATCGGTGCGTGTTCTTCGAGCCAATATCGCTGCATCTCTTCGCGCGACAAGCCTTGCTTTCTGCGCATCAAGAAAGTTAATCGCAGCATTTCGCCCCCTTATCCGAGACGACATTAGCCATGTTCCACACCTGGATGTCAGGTTCGCCACTGCGAGAGATCAAGATCATCAGGTAGCACGATAAATACCTGTTCCCTTGGGGTTTCTATTCCCCTGCTGATGTGACCCTCACCTGTGGTGTCGTCCGCCAACAACACATCGCCCACTCCAAATCGGCGGGTAGTCCCGTCACCAGTTTCGATTTCGACCGTGCCTTTGAGGTGGATCACAAATTGCCGTCGTGGGGCGCAGTGATAGTCATACACATCTTCTTCACCTTCTGCGCCAGCAAATCGGAAAAAAGTTGAATGACTTACTAGCGGGTCACTGATTATGCCGAGAGGTGGACCGAGATCAGTACTCGGAATTTCGAGGTCTTCAAAGTGTGAACGGCCGTCGTCTCCGGTGAAAATTCTGGTGACCTGCATAACGAACCCTGACTCTCGTGCGCGTTTGTGGTTGTTCGATCAGACCCTACAACTTGGCGTGCGAGCGAACAGTTGGGTCACCTGGGCTGAGGTTTAACGAGTTGCCCAAAAGGGTGCCGTTGAACTTTCCAGAAAGCAGTGGCTGTGGCATGAATGGTCGGGTCGTTCGGCCGATAGGTTGTGGGAGGGCGCCGGTGGCGGAACTGGCAGACGCGCCGGCTTTAGGTGCCGGTGTCTCACGACGTGTGGGTTCGAGTCCCACCCGGCGCACCATTTCAAACTGAAATTTCTGTGCTATCCGTTCCACACCCTGTCGAACCATTCGCTCACTGGCGCCTCTAATAGTGGGAATCCGTCTTCGTTAACTGCTCCGCACGTAACACACTCGATTCCGGCGTTGCTGCCACGCCGCCAGGAAATGACTGTGTGGGTCTCATGTTCGAGGTAGAGCTCAACAATGGGAGGTTGTGGCGAGCTTGACGGTTCGACGTCGTAAAGCTGTATCCAGTCGTCGCAGCTTCTGCATCGCAGCCCGATCCGGTTTTCGTCCCAGCTCTCATATCCCCATTCAATTGCTAGGTCGTGCCCGTGGTGCATTGACCATTCATCGCCTAGCTGGAGTGGTTGACCCTCTTGCTCTAGGTGTGTGAGGTAACGCATTCGCCAATCGCGAGCATGTAATAGTTTGGCTTCAACACCCGGTTCGAGGGATCGCTGCGGTGGCTGATCAGCGTTGGCAAGAATTTCGTTAGAGAGTCGTATCGATTCTCGCAGCATCTCTAATCGGTTCTCGTCTGGTTCCACTCTGGGCTACTTTCACCGACTGATTCCATATCATCTCACGTCGACTCGGCACAGAGGGCAGAATGACGGTCATGCTTTCGCCGTATCGAATCTTAGATCTCACTGATGAGCGTTCTAATTTGGCCGGCCTACTCTTAGCCCAGCTAGGAGCTGAGGTCATTGCTGTAGAACCCCCGGAGGGAAATAGTGCACGTCATTTGGATCCTTTTGTTGATGACGTTGTCGATATTGAGAAGTCCTTAACCCACTGGGCGTGGAACCGTGGCAAGAAATCTGTCGTCGGTGGCGTCGCAGAGATTGAGCAGCTGGTTGTTACTGCAGATGTCATCATCGACTGCGGAGTATTTGAGGGACTAGACCTTTCGCAATTGCGCGCAACTAATCCTTCGCTCATCACTGTCAGCGTCTCTGCGTTCGGTGGGACCGGTCCGAAGAGTGATTGGTGTGCGACTGATCTGACTCTGTTAGCTAGCGGTGGTCAACTCGGGCTCACTGGAGATCCTGACAGGTCTCCTATTCAGGTAGGTGCTGTTCCTCAAGGATGGCTGCACGGTGCTTTGGAGGCAGCTGAAGCTACGGCAATCGCCTTATTCGAGAGAAGCGAGTCGGGCTGGGGGCAGCACATTGATGTTTCCGCTCAACAGGCGGTTACGCAATGCACTCAGACAATGCTGATGACTAGCGCTGTCGGCGCTGCCCCTGTGGCGCGAGCAGGGGGTGGAATTAAAGCCGGTGAGTATGTGATTAGGACTGTGTACCCGGCGGCGGACGGGTTTGTGTCAATCACCTTCATGTTCGGCGAAATGCTGGGGCCTTACAGTCAGCGGTTAATGAACTGGGTCCACGAGGAAGGCTTCTGTGACGAGTCAACGAGAGACCAAAATTGGGTCGATTTCTTCACGATGATCTACTCGGGTCAAGCAGATCCGGAAGACCTCTACCGGGCGCAAGATGCTATTGCCGAGTTCACTGCAACAAAGACAAAGGCCCAGTTAATGGCTGGAAATCACGAGCGAAGACTCCTCATTGCTCCAGTTGCAACAACGAAAGATATTGTCGAATCTGAGCATCTTGAGGCCCGCGAGTTCTTCGAACATGTCCCTGCAGTTGGGCACAAATTTCCGGGACGTTTCGCTAAAGCCAGCGTCCCTCTCCAAGATCTTGACGCTCCTCCCAAGTTGGGACAAGACACCGATGAAGTGCTAGCTGACCTCGAACGTAGGCCGGTCGCTCCTGTGTTGGCTGAACCGGCTCCTACTCATAAACCATTAGAAGGAATCACAGTCTTGGACTTCACGTGGGCTATTGCTGCCCCAATGGCGACACGGAATCTTGCTGACCACGGAGCCACCGTCGTACGAATTGAATCCGAAGGCCGAATTGACGTAATTCGAAACGCAGGACCTTTCCTCAATGACGAAACACATCCCAATAACACCGCCCAATATCACTCGGCGAACGCGGGAAAGCACATGATGAGCCTGGACTTATCTGTTGACGAAGCCAGGACTGTCGTGTGGGATTTAATTGAATGGGCCGACGTTGTAATTGAGGCATTCACCCCGAAGGCCATGGCCAATTGGGGCTTCGACTACGAATCGATTAAGGCACGTAAACCTGAGATTGTTATGTTGTCGAGCTGTCTGATGGGACAAACCGGACCGATGAACATGTACCCCGGTTTCGGGAACCTAGCTGGGGCCCTAAGTGGCTTTTATGAGATCACTGGGTGGCCTGACAGGCCCCCTTCGGGACCATTCCTCGCATACACCGACTACACCGCTCCGCGCTTCACAGTGACAGCCTTGATGGCGGCACTCGATCATCGACGTCGAACAGGTGAAGGTTCCTACATAGATCTAAGCCAACACGAGTCTGCCCTTCATCTTCTAGGTCCAGCATTACTGGATCAAGAAATCAACGGGAGGACTGCAACCCGGTCTGCTAACTGGAGCGAGCGACACAATGTGCACGGTGTTTACCCGGTGGAAGGTGAAGATCGGTGGATCGCCATCGTGTGCCAGGATCAGACGGCTGAGAACAATCTAGCTCTCCTCATAGGGTCAGAAAATCTAGATGATTCCGCTATCGCTGCGTGGACTGCTCAACAGGATCGATTCGAGCTTCAACAACTACTTCAGAAGCACGGCATCGCTGCGCACGTTGTATCTGACTCCATTGATGCTGTGGCTGATCCGCAGTTGGCCCACCGAAATCACTTTCGTCGGGTGCCTCAGGCACACGCCGGTGAGACAGTGGTAGAAGGTTCTCATTACCAACTAAGTCGAACTCCTTCGGATGTGTTGTGGGGAGGCCCACCCATTGGTGAACACACTTTCGAAGTGCTGAGCGAAATGTTGGGCTACGACGGAGACAAGATTGCTGACCTGGCAGCCGTGGAGGCTTTGTACTGAACATTTCGACCAACGCAGGTCAAAAGTTCGACGGAAAATCAAACTCAAAGGAAGGAAACTCATGGATGAACAGCAGCGGTTAGAGATTGCGAGTGCGTTCATAAACGAGCTCGAAGCTAAAGAAAAGCACCACACCATGGCTCATCAAGTTGCGGAGCCAACGCTTGACAACGCATATCTCATACAGGACACATTCGTTGACATCATGCTCCAACGAGGAGAAAAGGTTGTTGGTTGGAAGGTTGCGCTTACCAGCAAAGCGATGCAAGAGTTCTGTGGCGTCGATCATCCGCTAGCGGGTGCGGTTTTCTCCAGCAAAGTTCACCCCTCTCCGTTTCAAGTGTCTCTTGGCGATCACCGTCATCTAGGTCTGGAGTGCGAAATTGCGGTGGAACTGAGTGATGACCTTCCAGGAGACGGTGCTCTTTACACTAGGGACAACATCGCTCCCGCAGTAGGCGCGTGCTATCCGTCATTCGAACTCATCGAAGACCGGGACGCTGACTACGACAATTTGAATCCGTTCGATTCAGTGTCTGAAAACGCATGGAATGCTGGCGTCGTTATGGGATCCCCCTTACCCAACTGGAGTGCTCTCGACCTCGTTGAAACACCTACTCTTTTGGAGGTCAACGGTGAGACCTTGGGCTCAGGTCGAACCGGAGATGCACTGGGACACCCTTTTGAAGCTGTTGCGTGGCTCGCTAACCATCTGAACGCTCGAGGTCGGTCCTTGCAGGCCGGCGAGTTTGTCATGACGGGCAGCACCGTAATCACCTATTTCCCCGAAGCTGGCGATCAAGTCAAGTTCTCGGTGGGGACTCACGGTTCGGTCGAATTAAGTTGCTCCTAAGCGCTTCCTCATTGCCTCCGCTCTTACATCTGTGTCAGTGACTAGCCTGTAGTGCAGTAGGACGTGGGGGAAAGATCATGGGCGATATAGAGATCACTCCGATGGTGGATAAAAAGTTTGGTGCGATCGCAACCGGACTCGATCTCAAGAATCTGGGTGATGAGGAGTTTGGCCAGCTGCATTCGGCGTTTTTGGAGCATGGATTTTTGCTTTTACCCGACCAGCACATCAACGAGGAAGAAAGCATCGACTTCGGCCGTCGTTTCGGAGAACTTGAGTTTGGTGGGGCCCCAATGGCTAACCAAAAGAAGCACGAGGATGGCACTTTCGGAAAAATTTATGACCTTCAGTCCCAATTGATGCGAACGAACGTTGGGAACGAAGCCTGGCACACAGACTCTACGTACAAGCCAATTGCGAGCAAGGTCGCGATGCTGTCAGCAGTCGTAGTTCCTGAAGAGGGTGGCCAAACTGAGCTAGCGGATCTGCGATCAGGGTACGAGAGTCTCGACGAACAAACGAAGGAGTTGATATCGGGTCTGAGTGCTTTCCATTCCACGAACTTTTCCCAAGCGAATGATCTGGGAGACTTTCCAGATACGAACGGTGAGGGCTTGTACGGCGAGGTGTACCACGGTGAGGCGTATCTGCGCCCTTTGGTGAAGGTCCACCCTGAGACAGGGAAACCTAATTTGTTTGTCGGACGACACGCTTTTGGGATTCCGGGGCTTAGCCGTGAAGAGAGCCGGAAATTAATTAAGTCCCTCATCGATCATGTAGTGAGTGATGACTCCCGCGTGTACAGCCATAATTGGGCCGTCGGCGACACGTTGCTTTGGGACAACAGACGCGCTCTTCATCGGGCACGCCCTTATGACTACAGCAAGCCGAGATATCTGATTGGAACGCGAGTTGCAGGTGACCCTGCCTCTGAATTGTCTTATTTTCCTGAGGATCCCGAAGCTGAAGCTGGTCGGAAGGCTCTCACAGAAGAACTTGAATTTTTGCGTGAGGAGACCAAGGAGCAGATGTATGGAGCCACGACTGCTTCTTTCTGAGATAACCGAAGCGTTATCGTCCTGATGACCTGTGTCTGGTTACTTCACGGACATCACCTGATATAGGAACGCGTATATTCCGCCCCAGGGCGAACGTATCTGGGCGACATAATCAATTCCAAAGCGTCCGTCAAGATCTATTGGAATGGCGTTACCAATTTCATGTTTCGTCGGCGCTAAAGCTACAAAACCGGGAATTTGGTACTGCTGAGCCCAAGCTAACTGAGTTGATTCATCGCGAGAAAAATTGCCGTTTCCGTCGTTCAAATAAACCTCTATGCCGGGACATGCGTCTTTGAAGCCATTCGCGCCGCCGTGTGTTCGGTCCGTAATATCGATGTCACCGTCGTTATCTACGTCAACAAGGACTACTTGACCTTCTCCCCATACGGTGCACGCCACCTCGACTTCTGGGTCTTCGTAGTTCAATGCCCTTGGTTGGTCACCCATGGCCTCTTGGCTGATGTCGGTGAAATTTCCTGAGCCGTCGTTGCGGAGGATTTGGATGAAGCGTCCTACGTAGTAGAGGTTCCCTGCTCTCGTGGTCCCAATGACAATGTCTAGATCTCCGTCGCCATCAATGTCTGCGGAGGCTGCATGGTTGAATTTGGTGCTTCCGAGTCCGAATGGTCCTGTTGGGAGACTCTGGACTGGCCATTCAGCGCTGGGCTTTTGCGTGTCGCTAAGAGCTATTCGTGCGGGCCATGGATCCAAAGCATCTATTTCGTCGCCCCAAAAGAGAACTGGGTCAGCCAAGCCATCGCCGTTGAAATCTGCGAGGAGGGACGACATCACATAGTGATCAGTGCGACGCATCTCCTCGGGCAGATTTTCGATTGAATTCACAAACCCTGCCCCACTGTCGTTCATAAACAGAGTGCGAGCCGCTAGGACGTCTGGAAATCCGTCACCGTTTATGTCTCCCGATGAAGCATCATGAGCGAAAAATCTGTTGCCGCGATAGTCAATGCTGTCTGAAGCATCGAAAAGTTTGCCGTCACGAGATAAGAGCAAAACATGCGGGTCCATGTCGTTGATTCTCTCCCCTGTTGGAAGGAGCCTTAGTAAACCTTGTGACCCGGCGAAGATATCGTCGACGCCGTCCTGGTTGAAGTCGTCAACAACGAGGCGGTACGCCATGTTGCGCTCAGGAGGCTGTCCCGAGGAGTAAATCGTCGGGTCTGCTATCAGTCGGCCATCTCCATCGTTCAGGTACACCCTCACTGTGCTGCGCTCTTTGTGGACCATTGTGTGGGGAAAGATGACCCAGCCGACCACTAGGTCCTGGTGGCCATCACCGTTGAAGTCGCCGACCATCATGTTGTGTGCGTCAGCGGTAAAGGAGCCGTCTCGTTCGTCACAATCGTTGATAGTTGGGTAGCAATAGGTGTCGCTGTAGCGCTCGTTCACGAAAACAGTTTCGAAACCAAAATTGAAGACGGCGTAATCGTCAGTGACTGTTCCTTGGAGATCCGCGGGGTTGAGATGCCTAAAGCGTTCCACCTCATGTTCATACAACAGGACCTCAATTTGATGCGCGACTCGTTTGGATCGGCCATCTATCGAGGTTGCTTCAATGAAGAAATCTATTGTTTCACTTTGCTGAATGATGGGGCTGAGGATGGTCGCTGATTGGTTTGTCGAAGACAACACAATCAACCGGTCAGAGATGACGGCGACATCGGCTAGTTCTTCGCCGGACTGAACTAGGACCTCGAACTCCGAGTAGCTGTTCACGCTCGTGGGTGCGATAACCGTTACCTCAAACCGTTCAATGTTTTGGCTCGGCTGGACTGTCGTTGTGCTTGGAGCCGCTGTTTCTACATTCTCGCCTGCAGCGTTTTGCGACTGGACTGTCGTTGTCAGCTGCGTTGTCCTTCCTGAAGACGAGTCGTCTCTGCCGGATTCAACTGAGCCAGCACACGAAACGCCCAGCACCATTAACGCAATGCAGATATGCCCAATTCTCACCTAGGCATTATGGCTCACGCTCTTTGATCACTTATGCCGCTAGGAATCAAGCGTCACAGCTTCAGTCTTCAACTGGCTCCCATGATGGCTTTAATCTCTAGGAATTCTTCCAACCCGTGCACGCCCCATTCGCGTCCGTTGCCTGACTGTTTGTAGCCGCCGAAAGGAGCATTGAAGTCGGGTCCTGCACCGTTAACGTGAACATTACCGCTACGAATTCTCTTCGCTACCGACATGGCTCGCTCTTGGCTGCCAGATACGTAGCCCGAGAGACCATAAGGCGTTTCGTTGGCCATCCGCACAGCATCGTCATCATCCTCGTAACCGATCATGACTAGAACTGGACCAAATATTTCTTCCCGAGCAATCTGCATGTCATTGGTTACATTCGTGAAAAGTGTGGGGCGAACGAAGTAGCCGCTTTCCAAACCCTCAGGTCGTCCAGTCCCCCCTGTGACCAAGGTGGCGCCTTCTTCAATGCCGGCCTCGATTAATGCCTGAATCTTGTTCCACTGCACTTCGGAAACTACTGGTCCGATTATCGTTCCGTCGCTGCTTGGCTCCCCTACTGATACTGACTCCATTGAGCCTTTGGCTATGGCTGCAGCTTCTTGCATCCGGTCGAACGGCACAAACATTCTGGTCGCGGCGTTACACGACTGACCTGAGTTAGTACACATACCGAACGCATCACGACCTACGGCCTCGGCCAGGTCAGCATCGTCGAGGATGATATTCGCTGACTTTCCGCCAAGTTCCTGAGCAACGCGCTTTACCGTCGGTGCGGCGTTGCGCGCCACCTCAACTCCTGCCCGCGTGGAACCGGTGAATGACATCATGTCAACCCCAGGGTGCGCTGAGAGGTGCGCTCCCACTGAAGGGCCATCGCCGTTAACGAGATTAAAAACTCCTGCGGGAACCTCTGCTTCATGCAGCAACTCAGCAAACAAAATTGCGTTTAGTGGGGCGACCTCGGACGGCTTCAAAACCATCGTGCAACCCGCAGCAAGAGCTGGTGCTACTTTGCAGGCGATCTGGTTTAGCGGCCAATTCCAAGGCGTGATCATCCCTACAACTCCCACCGGTTCCTTGGTAATCAGGGTTTTCCCCATCTGTTCTTCGAACTGAAACGAGCTGAGAATCTGAGCAGTTGTCGCAAAGTGGGCTACCCCGGTCGGAGCTTGCGCTGCTTTAGCTAATCCTTTGGGAGCGCCCATTTCAGCGGAAATCAAGTTTGCCAGGTCCGCTGAGCGAGCACCCAAAAGCGCTGTAATACGGTTTAAAAGATCCACGCGATATTCGATTGACGTTTGTGAGTAACCGTCGAACGCTGCTTGTGCAGCTTCAACTGCTGCGTCTACGTCAGTTGGAGTGCCCATAGCTATAGAAGTGATCGGGGCCTCTGTAGCGGGATTTATGACCTCAAGAGTGTTGTCGGTGGAGGGTTCAACCCACTCTCCATTGATATAGAAACGGCCTACGTTGGCGCTGAGTTCCATCTCTCATCCTTAATCATGTTTGGTGTACTTAATATAGTTTTATCGGCTTACTTACCTAGCCGCAACAGAGCTCGGTAGGGATACGTCTCTTCCCAAAATGAGCACACAAAACTCTGTCCCTTGCAGCGATTACTATTGGACCTAGCACGAAAAAGAAGGCGAAATGAATACTCCCAACTCCTCCGGAGATTTACTCGAACAATCCGCAACCTTCGGAGCCATGACCGAAGGAACTGCATCGGATTGGAAAATCATTGCAGCTCACAACCAACATCTGGCTGCCGACGTGGCCAGTAGGGTCATCGATCATCTCAAACTGCTCGAAGGTGATCACGGCGGATTCGCTGTCGATCGACTTGAGCATTCACTCCAGACCGCTACCCGCGCCTACCGGGCCAACAAATCTGACGAGTACGTTGTTTGCGCTCTCCTCCACGACATCGGCGACACACTCGGTTCTTACAATCACCCGGACATCGCTGTAGCGATTCTGAAGCCGTTCGTTTCTGAAGAGCACCTCTGGATGGTCGAAAAGCACGGCATCTTTCAGGGATACAACTTCTTCCACTACTTGGGTCTTGACCGAAACATGAGGGACCAATTTCAGGGTCATCCCGCCTACGACCTCACAGTCGAGTTCTGTCAAGAATTCGACCAAACAGCCTTTGACCCCAAATACGACTCGATGCCCCTGTCCGAGTTCGTCCCCGCAGTGGAAGCACTGCTGGCGCAACCCAAAAACTCGATCTACCTAAATGACGACGGGCAAATGCCAGGCAACGAACTTTAAGACGAGACGCCGGTGGCGTTCCGATCCCGGCGACGTCCCCTCAACTTGAGTACTGCAAGTGCCACAACAAGTGCCCCGACGCTAAACCCTACGACCAGTGCCCGCCGTGGGCGGCCACAATCGCAAGGCTCTTCGACTGCAACTTGCTGTTCCGCGTTTTCGATACTTGAAGTGCCCGCAGGTTCAATTTCTGAAGCATCTTGTTGCGGCTGCGGTGGTTCTGCCCCCTCGTCAGCTACTTCATTCGCAACGGAACCCGTTACTCGATCCGGTTCCACTGGTACATCAAACCACTCATATATGGGCTGCGTCGCCCGTCCGACTATTAAGGGGCGGGTATATCGAATGACCTCCGTACCGAACCGTTCCAAGGTTCCGATCGACACCACATAGCGCCCCGGTCTGGCTCCGGAAACAGTGAAGTTGTAGTAGCCCTGTCGCGCTACCTCTTGGTGATCTCCCAATCGCAGATAGCGAGTGTTGGTGTAGGGCTCGTGAAACATCTCCCGAATCGTCGGCGTGAGAAAAAACTCGGTTCCGTCCGGGCGAACGACTTGAACTGTTGGCAACGATCCAGCTTCGAAACTGGTCTCGGGAAGAACAGCTGGGATCAACAGGGAAAGATTTAGCGCGTCCCCATCGTTCATCCCAGCTTGAAATCCCTGAGTCACCGAAGGTGAAAGTAGGCGACCGTAGAGAGCGAATGAGATAGTGCCGTCCGGTAATAGTGGACCCACTTCGGGGGAGGTGTGTTCTTCAGACAGGAATACAGGGTCGTGAGCACTTGCAGGCACTGCATCAAGCGCAAGCAGAAGCATCACGATCGCAAATATCCCCGCTGTGCGCCGTACCGTCATTGCCTCCCACTCACGTCACAACCCGATCCAGGAGGGTGCTTACAGAACGGGGCGGCCATTCATCTCCCCCAGAGGCTCAGCGAGCAGTTCGAGTCGTTCTCCGTCAGGACCGCTGAAATAAATCGAACCCTTATGTTCGAAAACAATTTCGACACCCGCATCTTCTAATTTGCTTCGGAGGTAGCGCCACTTGTCTGGGGTGACTGAAATCGCTAAGTGATGCAACGACCCCAACACTTCTCGGTAAGCACCCAACTCCAAACCCGGAAAGTCAAAGAACGCAAGAGCATTCCCGTTGCCGATATCGAAGAAAAAGTGGGTTGACCCCTTGTAATCGCGGTTCTCAAAGAGTTCCGTCAATGGGAACTCGAGGACACCTTGATAAAAGGCAACGGTTTGTTCAACGTCAGAACTGAGTAGAGCTAGATGATGAACTCCTTGCGCCGAAGAGTTAGGACGTACCGAGGCTGAGCTCAGGTAAGCAGCTCGTAGTCGCTCCCATTCCTTGCTGCGGTCTATATCTTCTCCATGTATTTCTTCAGTCACGAAACAACCTTCGATCTAGTTTCGCTGTCATGATGCGCCTAGCACAGTCACAGGATTTCGTTTCTAACTCAAGCGTTAACTTACCGGGGCCTAGGGTGTGCGACATGACCATCATTCATTCATCTCCTTCAGCGTCAGCGGCGCTTGAACAATTCGACATAAAGAACTCCACGGCGATACAAGTCGGCGACCTGTATTTCTTCAGCGGTATGACCGCTATTGATCTCGAAACATTCGAAGTGACCGGCGGCGACCTCGCTACTCAAGCGAGAGTCGCTTTGGAAAACTTCGGTTTAATGCTCAAAGACATGGGCCTTTCTTTGGATCACGTCATCAAAGTCAACGCTCAGCTAACCAATGTTTCTGAGTTCGCCATTTGGAATGAGGTATTCCTCGACGTCTTTGAGTCACCGTACCCATGCCGGACGACCGTTGGCGCGCCTCTTGTGGTGGGCGATATCGAAGTCGAGATTATTGCTGCGACGACGCCCCGGAGATAGCAGCAACCGTCACCTTCCAATAGCTCTCTTCACATGCCGGCCGTGGCACAAAAGTTGACGGTTTAGGTTAAAGGTGATGAGCTTCAGCGCTAGGTGGCGACAACTACACATTAAGGAAGTCAAACATGTCTCAAACCGTTCACGTCGTGTTCCCATGTCAAGAAGGCAAGGGTCCAGAACTAATTGAAATTCTCCGCGAAGCGCTCCCAGACACTCGCGCCTACGAAGGTTGCGAATCGATTGAGGTCTACAGCGATGACAGCAACCCAGACACCGTTGTTCTCTGGGAAAAGTTTGCGCTCAAAGAGAACCATCAGAGCTACTTGCAATGGAGAATGGACACTGGACTTCCTGAACTCCTTGCTCCAGTGCTGGCCGGCAATCTTCAGGTCACCTATCTAGATAGCCACGACGCCTAAGCACGTCGACTCCCAATTAGGGATGTAGCAGCACCGTTCTGGCCAGTCTTCAACTAGTCGCCCCACCAAGGCGGATAACTGCTCACGATTCTGATGAGCCCTCTCTTTCCTGGGAGGGCTCATCACATTTTTGTTCATGACTTTGAACATTCTGGAGTTTCTGATTTCTTCACAGCGCCCATCTTCTCGACCTCGTTAAGATCAACCCATGACTGATTTCGGCATAAACATGTTCCCCACCGACAAAGCAATCGACCCTATGACTCTCGCTAAAGAGGCCGAGGACAGAGGATTCGAGTCGATCTGGTTCCCGGAACACAGCCATATTCCCACTAGCCGCGAGACTCCGTGGGGTCTCAACCCCAAAGCACCACCGCTGCCAGAGGAATACTGGCGGACACATGATCAATTTGTGGCCTTGGGAATGGCAGGGGCTGTGACAAGCACAATCAAACTCGGCACAGGAATCACATTGGTTCCTCAACGTGATCCTATTTGGTTGGCGAAAAGCGTTGCGACAGTTGACGCGTTGACCAATGGGCGATTTCTATTCGGGATCGGTTACGGATGGAACAAAGAAGAACTTCACCACCACGGTGTCCAGTTCACCGAACGTCGCGCCGTAATGCGTGAACGTATCCTCGCAATGAAGGAACTTTGGGCTAACGACGAGGCAGAGTTTCATGGCGAACACGTGGACTTCAGCTCCAGCTGGCAATGGCCTAAACCCACTCAGAAGCCTCATCCGCCAATCATTTTGGGTGGTGCTGCTGGGCCTAAAACTATGAAAGACATCATCGAATACTGTGACGGCTTTATGCCCATCAGCGGCCGCTACGACTTCGCGGAACAAATCACTACTCTCAAACAGATGGCGGCTGACGCTGGTCGTGACCCAGAGTCCTTCGATTTCGGTCAGTTTGGGACACCCCCCAAAGCAGAAATCGTTGACGGTCTAATTGAAGCTGGATGCAACCGCATAGTTTTCACCCTGCCCCCAGCTGAGGCAGACACAGTCATACCGAAACTTGACCAACTTTCTGAGTTTAAGGACCAGTACAACTAAGCCAAGCTCTTAGCGAGTGAAGCGCCACTATCCCTTAGTTCGCTGTGGGGATGTAACCCTCGCGCATGAAGTTCTGAAGGTATTCACCGTATCTATACGGCTTCACAGCTAGCGGTCGTTCGTTACTGATACATCCCGAAAGTGGTTCGATCATCGTGTCAGGGCGCGGATCGAAGAAGAACGGAATTGCGAAGCGGCTACCAGAGCTGACGTTCAATGCTCGATGTTGTGTAGATCGAAATCGGTTATTACTCCATGCCCTGAGAGTGTCCCCTGCGTTCACAACAAATGATTGAGGTTCTTGTTCAACTGAAAACCATCCGTCCTCAGCCTTGATAGCGAGTCCGCTGATTTCGTTTGTGGGCAGCAAAGTCATAAACCCTGCGTCACTGTGCGGATCAATTCCCCACTGGTCTGGTTCTGCGACCACTGGCGGGTAATGGCTCATTCGTAACGTTGCGAGCGCAGGGTCAAAAAACTGATCGAAGTGGTTCGCGGGCATATCTGCTGCTGTGGCATAAAGCGGCAAGAGATTAAGACAGAGTCGTTCCATAGTGCGGTAATAGGTTTCCGCTGCATCTTTAAAACCAGGCAGGGCCTCCTCGTCGGGGAACTGATTCCTTTTCGAACCAGGGCGCCCCATGAAAAAGGCTGCGTTGAGGGCATGGGGTCGATCCCCTCGCTTCGCTCCCCCAAGTCCCACATAACCCATCAACGCGGGAGTCATCTCGTGATTCAGCTTTATCGCATCATCCATAGAGTGATAGTCCGCCGCCCATTTGTACATATCGGTGACTGTTCGCCATTCGATTCCATGGCCAACGATCGACAAAAATCCGATGTCTTCAAGAGCTAGCTGCAGCTCTTTGGCAGTTGTTTGAAGAGAATCCTTCTCTCCTGAAAGAAAAGGTTCTACATCGATAACTGGCAAGCGAGTTGAGGCCTGTTGTGTTGACATAGCGCAGAACAAGTCTGTCAGGTTCCACCACGCGCTGCTCCAAGCCAAATTGAAACACTCGCGAGCTTTGCAATGGTGGGCGATACATAATCCGACCCGATAAATTCGAACATGACCTGGCTAGAAAGCCA
>Ga0208261_1000400_pt1 | contig 17505 bp, 12 predicted proteins | sample Knorr_S7_td_DCM__FD_185595 | JGI IMG/M metagenome (GOLD analysis project Ga0208261, IMG submission 185595) | Marine microbial communities from Southern Atlantic Ocean transect - Knorr_S7_td_DCM_ad_131m_LV_B (SPAdes) (version 3) | ecosystem: Environmental > Aquatic > Marine > Oceanic | place...
CTTGGACAGAACTATCCTAATCCATTCAACCCTACAACTCATATCCGTTTTAATATTCCTGAAACAGCTAATGCAAAATTAACTGTTTTCAATGTTATGGGTGAAGAGGTTGCAACATTAGTAAATGGTGTTATGCAAGCTGGTGGACATACAGTAAGTTGGAATGCGGCAAGCATGCCAACAGGTGTATATTTCTATCAACTTGAATCAGGTAATTTTTCTCAAACAAAGAAATTATTACTAGTCAAATAAATCTTGTATAAAGGCCGCCAGGAAACTGGCGGTCTTTTTTTTGCCTTCGTAATATTAGGAAGAGTAAAATATTGACAAGAACAGTTAAAAATACTTTAATCTTATTACTAGTGATAGGATTTACAATATCCTACGCTGGTATAACAGGCAAAGTTCAGGGCACAATCACTGACCAAAATGGTCAACCCCTCCCTGGGTCAAATGTGATGATATTAGGTACAAATAGAGGTGCTGCTGCGGATGAAAATGGCTTTTATATCATTCTAAATATGCCACCAGGGAAGTATAGTATAACCGCAAAAATGATTGGTTTTAAAAGTATTACTAAAACTGATATGAGTGTGAATTCCGATAGAACAACTGAAGTAAATTTTTCTTTATCTGAAGAAGCTATTGGTATGGACGAAGTTCAAGTAATGGCTGACAAACCTAAGGTTGAGGTTGATAGAACATATAGTGAATATATAGTAACCTCTGATGATATTGAACGATCCGTAATGGTTAAATCTGTTGCAGATTTAATATCTTTGGAACCTGGAATGGATGTGAATGGTAAAGGGATGATACGTGGTGGAGATATGAATTCTATCGCTGCAGATGTTGTATACTATGTTGATGGTGTCAAAATGACAAGTAGTGACGGCCTTACTTTAAATAATTTTACTGGTGTAGGTAAATATGATATTGAATCAATCTCTATTATAACTGGTGGGCTTAGTGCGGAATATGGAAATGCACAGGCTGGTGTAATAAATATTGTTACAAAAGAAGGCACGGACTCATTTCATGGAAATTTTGAGTATTCTAATGAATTTGGAGGCGCAAATCATTGGGGGCCAAATTTATATGATGCTGCAATTCATCAAGGAAAAATGCAATGGGATAATCCAGAATGGGTAAATGAAATAGATAGTAGAACAGGTGAACTTGTTCATAAAAGAATTGATTACACAAGATTTGCTGGATATGCATTACAAGGAAATGTATCAGGGCCATTAATGAAAGGTGTTTCATTTTTTCTTGGGGGACGTACTAATAAAAATGCTATCAATAATATTAGTCCTTTATCTTATTCACCAGAAAATTTTGAGGGGACATGGAAGCTATCTTTAAATCTGCATCCAAAAGTTTCTATAAAGTTTGGAGGGGTATATTCTGAAAATTGGAGCTTTCACTCTACTGCAAATGTTGGTGGTATTAAAGGTATGGAAGATGATGGGAAAAATATTTTTCTCCCTATGGGAAACTCTTCATCTGGAAAAATCATAAATAATGATCAAATGAGTTATATGGCAATTAGTCATATGTTATCAGAAAGAACATTCTATGAATTAAGAATATCTAAAAGTATTAATTCTCAAACACCTGAGGAAACTCCTGATTCAACGATGGAAATAAGAAAAGATGAAGATAATTGGTTCAATTTACCAAGGGACGTTTATGCATTTAATGAAGGTTCGCGAAATCGTTTCCAAGTAAAATTTGATTTCACTACCCAGTTCAATAAAAATAATCTTCTTAAAACAGGAATAGACTATATCGACTATAGTGTTTGGGCTCGTAATTATTCTGATGAACTAAATAAACGTGAATTACATTATATTGGTCATCATCATCGTACAGGAGACCCCGTCCGACCAAAGCAGTTTGCTTGGTATATTCAAGATAAAATGGAGTATAAAGGCCTTGTTTTAAATGCAGGTATCCGAATGGATCATTTTGACCCGTCAGTAAAACATCCACTAACTACAGCCATGGCTGCATCTGATTATTTTTTTGATACCTTTACACGATTTAACTATGACTCTTTAGAATCGTTTGGATTGCTGGAAAAAACAAAACCTATCACTGCTTGGAGCCCAAGAATCGGAGTGGCACATCCAATAACTGATCGGTCTATGATTCATTTTTTCTATGGACATATTTATCAACTAGCAAGTTTTTATACGATGTATGGAGAAAGATGGATAAATGATGGTACAAGAGATTCAGATTATAATGATAATAATCTTAATGATGATGCTGAATTATATAATAAACTTGAGGAAGGGTTCTTTGGTAACCCCAGGTTAACCTATGAAAAAACAATCAGCTTTGAATTAGGTTTTGATTGGAATTTTTATTCTGACTATATATTAGCTCTATCTACATTTTATAAAAGTTCCAGCAACCAAGTTTCAAGCCCTGGAACAGTTCAGTTAAACTGGTGGGACCCTGCTAAGCAAATGTTTGATTTTCAATTTACTCATATGGCTGGAAATGGAATACATGAAGATATCCAAGGATTTGAATTATCATTAAAGAAAAGTTTCAACAATTATATCGGATTTAATATCGCTTATAATATTCAATGGGCAGTAAAAGGAGAAGCTGGTGTAGGAAGTCAATTTTGGATACCTGATTCAGCATTTGTTGCAGATGGAAGATTTTGGACAATGTATAGTACAAATGATGATGGATCTGAGACTCCAAGACCTCTAGCCCCAGTATTCCTTGCCAATCAATATGCTAGTAAAGCAAATACCTTTATTGATTCTTTGCGATCTCTAGGTATGGAAGTAATTGAAGCTGGAAATACGGGTTTACATTATGTGCAATTTTGGGGCGGCACTGAAGAAGAACCAAAACCTGATTCCGATATCAGAAATTATGGTAAGGCTCAATTGTTCATTTCAACTCCTGATAAATTTGGTCCAATGGGTTTATTTGGTAATATAACAGCAAACATTATATATCGTATGTCTACTGGAAATCCTTTTGAATATTCACCTATTGGTGGTGCTTCCGAATGGCGAAATGGGCCTCTTACTACTAGGACAGATATGTCTTTTGAAAAAGTAGTACTTCAGAAAAATAATTCTAGAGCAACATTATATATACAAATATCTAATTTATTTAACCAACGTGATATTCGAGGAGATGGAAGCTTTAGTTCAATATATGGACCTGGTGAGTTTATACGTTGGGGTATGGAAAATCCTAGACCAGATAACAAGCAATACCAAGATTACGGAGACTTCTATGCAAATACGCGATATCATGGATCTCCAAGAGAAATTCAAGTGGGCGTTAGAACTTCATTTTAAGTGTAATTAGACCCTTGGAAAATCTAAAAAATTATGTTCGGTTTCATTGTTTGTTATTTCTTGTAATGTTATTGATACCATGGAATAATCTATTCTCTCAAGCTGATGCAGTTAGCGGTTATACTCCAAGACTGTTAACAAGGGCCAAACTTTGGGAAACATTTAGAAACAATGGCTTGCAAGGAGGTGGAAATACTCCTAGATATCAAAGCCATGATCAAACTGCATTAGAATATCCTGGTAATGCTGGCCGAGCACAAGACTTTATGGAGTATTGGTTGGATATTGAAGCAGTATTATCTGAAGCACCTAATATTCTTGATGTTTCTAGAGTATGTAATCCGCAAAATGCCAGGGGAACAGGTTTATGGTTTCTTGGAGTAGCAGATGGGGAAGATACTTTAGTTTCTTATTCTGGCCCTAGAGATGTAACCAATGATGTGTCTGCTAAAAGATATCCCATTGCTAGTGAAATTGAAGCTGAACTTGGAGATTCAACTGGAGATAATATTGAACGTTCAAATTATTCTCCATATCATACAAATATTACTGGTAATGAACCTATAGAAATTCATAATTACCGTCATGGAGACTATATAATTGATGATAATTATCCTGAAGAAATAATACTTGCTCAGTGGGAAAATAAGCTTGGGCTAACTGTAACAAGAAAAGCATATGCATATAGCTACCAAGATTTTGATGATTTTATTATTCAAGAAATAATATTTGAAAATACTGGGACAAAACTATTAACAGATACCTTTGTATCATTCATGAACAGTTTCAGCGTATCAAGTGGTGGTCATCAATGGGCAAGAGGTAATGGTATGAGTTGGAGTGATTGGAGGGTAAATCGCGAATCAGCGCAAGATGATTGGTTCTACTATACCAAAGCTCCAAACTATATTGCTGATAATTCTGAGTATACTGATGAGTACAACGATTTAGTCTTTTGTTATCAAAGAGATGATGACTGGATTGGTACTTCTCATGATGATACAGGACAACCTTTTGTATCTAATTTTGCCCAATTAACGAATTACAATGAGTACCAAGGTCAAGTAGAGGGACAGTTAATGGGATACCAATATATTGGTTTTGGCCCGTTAGATGTTCAACCCCCATTTATTAATGATCCAAATGAAAGTTATGTTAGCCCAGGAGTTTTTGAACAACCCTATAATTTTAAATGGTGGAAAAATGGAGACTCTAACCAAGAAGATTATGAGGAACCCACATACAGACGTCAAACAGACGCAGAAATGTACCGTATGGTTATAGGAACGTCAAACAGTGATAATACTGATAATCCAGATTCTTCTATGTTAGTAACTCATTCTTTAGCTTTTGGTCCATACGCATTAAATCCTGGGGAAAAGGGTAAAATTGTAATTGCATTTGCAGCTGGTTCAGGAGCAGATTGGAATAATCAAGATGAATTAACCTGGTCTAAGAATGAAGGAGCTTTCGATCAACTTAAAGATGGAGAGCATTCAATAATAAAAAACTTCAAACAAGCACAATTTGCATATAATATGGGTTTTGATGTACCAGACCCTCCTCCAGATGTAAAAGTTAAATTCAAAAATAATTCATTAGGTCAAATGGTAATATCTTGGGATGATGAGGCTGATAGTGCTACAGATCCAGATTATTCAGGGGTTGAAGCTAATGATGTCATAGGCTATCGGGTGTATAGGGCTTGGCCACCATCTTTTGATTGGCATTATGGCCCTTGGGAGCAAATTGCTGATATTAATTTAAAAGATGAAAACTATTATGATGCGATTTCGGGTAAATATACTTTCACAGATACTGAATCATTTGCAGGATATAATTATTATTATAATGTAAGAACATATGACTCAGGGCACGATAATTGGGTGGATATATTTGGTGTTGACCATGGTCCTGTCCCATCATTAGAAAGCGGATATGTTTCACCTGAGCAAAAAAATATGATTGCAGTAACTCCATTTCAACCTTCTGCACAAATTTATGATCAAATGAAAGAAGCTATTCGTGTTGTTCCAAATCCTTATCGCCTTGATTTCAAAGATCCCCTTCATATGTATCCAGATGTTGCAGATCCGTATAAAATTAGATTTATTAACTTACCAAAGCATTGTATGATACGAATTTACTCTGTCTCAGGTGACTTAGTTTATGAATCAGAACACCAAAAAGAATCATCAGCAGAATCTGCCTGGCGACAAAGTACAATAACATTTTCAGGAAGAGTTGTTAGTGGTATTTATTTCTGGGTTGTGGAATCTCTTGACCCTGAAAGTACTGGTAATATTCAAAAGGGAACACTAGCTGTTGTAAAATAATATTATGATAAAACTATCAAAAATATTAATAATTATTTGCTTCTTATTAAATAATACTAGCGGACAAGATGATTTTAAAAGAGTCGGAAAATCAGGTTTTGGTTTCTTAAAAATAAGCCCATCTGCTCGCGCAGCTGGCATGGGAGATGCCTTCACAGCTATTGCAGATGATGTTACTACTATTTTTTATAATCCAGCTGGATTAACAAACTTGAATGGTTCTGTATTTAATTTTAATCATACTGATTGGATTGTTAATTCAAGTATTATTTCAGGAGCTATTGCTACACCTCTAGGCCGTAATGGCGCTCTTGGCTTAAGTATAGTAAAATTTGATACTGAAGACTTTGAAGAAACAACCGTGGCAGATCCTGAAGGAACTGGAAGAATGATTAACGCTGGCGATTTAGCGCTAGCTATTGCCTATGCGATTCAGTTAACAGATAACTTATCATTTGGTTTTAAAGGCCAATATTTAGAGGAAAATATTGATACGGATAAGGCTACAGCTGTTACTGCTGATTTTTCCACATATTATAAAACTGGCTTTCGAGATTTAACATTAGCTATGATAATGAAAAATTTTGGTCCTGAGGCAAAATTCTTATCTGACAAATTTAAGCTACCCCTCTATTTTAATATTAACACTGCAATGAGTTTAATAGGCTCAAAAGGAAGTCCATTTCAATGGCTTGTATCTGTAGAAAGTGCATTTGCTACAGATTATCGTGATAGATATCATCTCGGAACCGAAATGTGGATAGCTAATATGATTGCTATTAGAGGTGGATATAAATTTTACTATGATACAGAAGATTGGACATTAGGTGCAGGATTAAAGTTGGGATTGGGTAGTAGAGAAGTGATTGTAGATGTATCTTATTCAAATTTCGTCGAATACTTCGATCCACCGCTACGCTTTTCAATTGGCGGATCTTTTTAAAGATATTTTTAATATCAATGACTCTTATAAACAAGAGTAATTCAGTAAATCTTTATTTATTAACTATTTCTATCTTTCTATTTATTACATGTAACAAAGAAATTACTTATCTAGATGCGCAAGGCCATAGAGGTGCTAGAGGTCTATATCCTGAAAATACTATTGAAGGTTTTAGACGAACGATTGAATTAGGAATTTCAACACTTGAATTAGACTTAGTAATGACTAAAGATCATATTCCAATTGTATATCATGATTTTTATATAAATCAAAATTTATGTTTAGATGAAAATGGTAATACAATTGATAATAATGAAAACATACTATTGTATGATTATAATTTAAGAGAAATTAAACAGTATGATTGTGGCTCATTAAATCCGGATATAGAACGGTTCCCAGAACCACCGAGAATAAATATTCCTAGTGAAAAAATTCCTGCACTTTATGAAGTTTTTGATCTACTAAGTGAGTATCCACAAAAAAATATTTGGTTAAATATTGAAATTAAATTCAATCCAGAAAATCAATTAACGGCACCAATCAATATATTTGTTAACGAAGTAATTAAAGTCATTAAAAGTTATAATTCTACAGACAATGTTAATATTCAATCATTTGATTGGGAAATACTAGAAACTGTCAAATCAATTGATTCAAGAATTATGACTGCTGGACTACTTGATTACTCAACAGTTCAATCAATAAATGACTTCACCCCTTCCCCATGGTTAAATGATATTCATTTTGACAATACTTCAGGTACCAGTCTTTCAATATTAAATCATGCGAAAAAATATATTGATATCTTTTCTCCCAATTGGAAATTAGTTATGCCTAATCATCCAAATTATTTGGGCAATACAGTTTCTGAAATTCAGAATAATGAGTTCATAGTCATTCCTTGGACAATAAATAGAACAGATATTATGGAAAATTTAATTGAGGAAAAAGTTGATGGAATAATTACTGATTATCCTGATAGTCTGTTAATGGTAATGAAAAGGATGGGTGTTAGATTAAAGAAAAATCAATGAACTATATATTTAGGATGACCTCAATTATAATAACTACCATTATTTCTTTACTTTTAAGTACAATAACATTTACTGATAACACACTGTTAGAAGAAAGCCATTATTTTAAATCTGCAGAAGAAATAATTGATAGTCTTAGTACAAATGTCCAGATTAAAAATGCGAAATATTTTAAAGCGGGATGGGCAAAAACAAATATTACTCCTTCATATAAATTACCCCTTGGTGGTTATGGTGCGCGCAAGGGTGCTTATGTTAGTGAAGTGCTTGATTCAGTTTGGGCTAGAGGATTTGTTTTTGATGATGGCTTTAACAAATATGCAATTATTACTTTAGATGCATTAATTGTACCTCCAGCAGTAACAAAAAAACTTCAATTTCTACTTCCAGAAATAGGATATGATTTATCTAAGATATATCTGAGCGCTACACATACGCATTGTTCTATGGGCGGCTGGGCTGATAGCTGGCTGGGATACCAATTTGCAGGAGAATTCAACCAACAAATAGTTGATGATCTTGCAAATTCAATAATTATAACCATAAAAAATGCAGAAAAGGAATTATCCAATGCTAAAATTGGATTTGGCAGTTATGATGCGGGTCAATTTGTTAGGAATAGACTTGTTGGAAATAAAGGAACTACTGATCCTTGGTTTCGATTAATAAAGATACAAAAAGAAGATGGTTCTATTGGATTAATTACCTCATTTGCAGCACATGCAACTGTATTTTCTCATAGACAAATGAAATATTCTAGAGATTATCCTGGTGTCCTTGTTGATTCATTAGAGCATATAAATAAAATTGAAATTGCTGCTTTTTGCGCTGGTGCTGTTGGTAGTCATTCTCCAAATGTTAATGGGTCAGATAGTTATGAAAAGATAGCTAACCTATCATCTGGATTATATTCTTTAGCCAGAGAAAATATTGATAGCATTCAAATGAAAACTGTTAATAGTATGGGATCATTACTATTTGATATACCATTGAGAGAACCTCATTTTCGAATTTCACAAAAATTACGTATACGTCCCTGGCTGTTTAATTCATTAACTGAACAATCAAAATCCTATTTATCAATACTAAAAATTGGAGATATTATTCTTACAGGAACTCCGTGTGACTTTTCAGGTGAGCTTATTAATAATATTGAGACTAATGCAAATCGATTAAATCATAATATTATGGTTACAAGTTTTAATGGGGGTTATATAGGATATATAACAAATGATAAGTGGTATAATATAAAAGGATATGAAACATTTACTATGAACTGGTTTGGTCCATATAATGGAAGTTATTTTGTTTATCTAATTAACAACCTGATGGAAATTTTGATATAATAATGAGATATATAATTCTTTTAATAATCTTTTATAATAATATTTTTGCACAAGCCGATATGACAGAGGGATATAGTCCAAGAAATCTTACAAGGGGAAAAATGTGGTCTAGCTTTAGAAACAATGGATTAGATGGTGGTGGTAATCGCTCTAAGTCTGATAGTCATTCTCAAGAAAGTTTAACTTATCCTGGGAATATGTCTCGTGTAGGACTTGACTTCATCGAATATTTTATTGATGTAAGTGCGTATCTTGCTGGAGAACCAAATGTTATAGAAATTCCTCGTGTAACAATACCTCAAAGCTCGAAGGGACAAGGAGTCTGGATTCTAGCAATAGATGACGAAGGCGATACATTAGTGTCCCATTCTGGCCCAAGAGATGTTTCATATGATATAGAACCTGCACCATATAATATAAATAATTCTCCAGAATCAATATTAGGTGATTCAACTTATCATAATCTTGAAAGAAGTAATTATTCCATGTATCATAATACTATAAGTGGAAATGAACCTGTAGAAATACATAATTATAGGTATCACAACTATACAGAGCACAATAATTCTCCTGAGGAAATAATAATAAGTCAGTGGCAAACTAAAACGGGTATTAAAGTTACTAGAAAAGCATACGCATGGGGTTATCCGAATTTTGATGATTTTATCATTCAGGAATTAACATTTGAAAATATAGGGTCGAAAACATTGGATCCAGCATATCTTTCATTAATGAATTCGTTCAGTTTAAACTCAATGGCGCATGGATGGGCTGATAAATATGGAATGAGCTGGAGTGATTGGCGTCATAATAAAGAGCAAACTCAAGATGATATTTTTTTCTATACTAAAGCAGATACTTTTGTAGCAGATGAACCTAGCGATAGTGAATTATACAAAAATAATATCATGTTCTATCAGCGCGATCATGATTGGGTTGGGACTAACTGGGATGATACTGGACAACCTTATAAATTTGAAGCAGCAAGCACTGATGCTGATGAAATGCAGGGTCAAGCTGAAAATCAGTTATTAGCATATCAGTATGTAGGTATGGGGGTTTTAGATTTTTTACCAGAAGGATCTGAATTCATACAACCTGAGATTTCAGACCAACCAATATATTGTAAATGGTGGAGAGGTGGAGATAATAGACAGTTAGATTATGAAGATCCAAATAGTGGTATGCATACTGATGAAGAAATGTTCAAAATGATCATTGGTAATAATGAAAATGAGGTTACAAAGTCTCCTCAAGAACCCTCATTAGGTACACATGCACTTGTATTTGGACCTTATCGATTTGAACCTGGTCAAAAAACCAAACTAGTTATCGCTTTTGTAGGTGGATCAGCAGCGGATTGGTTAAATGAAGATGAAATATTATGGTCTATGAAAGAAAATGCATCAGAAGAGCTAAAGTTAGGTGAAAAATCTTTATTCAGAAATTTTAATCAAGCTAAGTTTGCCTATAATAATAATTATAATATTCCTGATCCTCCTCCCGATGTAAATATTTCATTCTCAAACACTCGTTTAGGTCAAATAAAGATAACGTGGAATAATGAAGTAGAAGATGCAATGGATCCTGACTATGAAGGCGAAGAAGCATTAGATGTTAGGGGTTATAGAGTTTATCGGTCCTGGCCGCCATCTCACTATTGGCACTATGGACCTTGGGAGTTTCTTACTGATATCCCAATCGGATCTACAAAACACTATAATCCTGATACTAAAAAATACTCCTTTATAGATTCAACTTCTTTCTCAGGTTATAATTATTACTATAGTGTACATACATATGATTCGGGGCATGATCATTGGTTTGATATTAATGGTAATGATATTGGCCCTATTCCATCTCTTGAAAGCGGAATGACTTCAGTTGAACAAAAAAACCCCATTGCAGTTACTCCCTACCAAGCTTCATCTCAAAATTTTGATAATATGAGCATTCCAATACGTGTTGTTCCGAATCCATATCGTTTAGATTTTAATGATACATCCCATATGTACCCTGATGTAGCTGACCCATACAAATTACGTTTTATAAATCTTCCTAAGGCTTGCATAATTCGTATATATAGCGTTAATGGAGATCTTGTATTTGAAAGAAAACATATGAATAAGAACTCTGCAGAAGAATCTTGGCGTCAAGAAACTATCTCATTGTCAGGTAGAATAGTTAGCGGGATCTATTTTTGGGTTGTTGAATCATTAGATCCATTAAGTATTGGAGAAATTCAAAAAGGAACATTGGCGATTGTAAAATAATCGCAAAGAATTAATTCTTTAATTCTCCAACAAATTCATTATCAATTATTTTCTTACTAATTAATAAGTACCAAGAAACATTTAAATAAACGACAATCTTTTGTGTTGTAGCTACTATTGGAGACCATATTCCTAAAAGTCCTTGACCAATATGTATACAAACTGCAAAAAGTAAAATAAATGATAAATATAATATGGTGTCATAATCATAATTAAATATCTTTGACAAGATTATAAGAATTAATGCTGTCGTTAAATTTAATATCCATATCCAAACAGCAATTATATGTTCATCGGATAAAATATCATCAGGAGTTAAGGAAACGCCTATAATACCTAAGCCAGAAATAATTCCAAAAATCATAATAAAAGTAATAAAGTTATCAGAAAGCGATAGCCTTTTTTTCATGCTTAAATAAATTATTACTATGCTCATTCCAAAAATAAATAGAGAGGAATTAAATAATGCACTTGAAAAAGTATTCGATATTCCTGAGTAAGATACAGTCCTACCTAAATCACTCATAACATTATGCCAAAATGTGTACCCTTCTGCTGATTTATCCCACGATGTTCCTCCAGTATAATTGAACATTGCTATAGTAGAAAAGATAAGAAACTGTAAGCAACCAACTACTCCAATTATACCTCCAAGTTTTTTAAAACTTTTCATAATAAAAATTAATATTCTAAAATTTCTCTAATAGAGCTATGAATTATTGGACCTGCTTCAGGCCCAAGAGAATTAATTTCACCATAAGGAGATTTATGATGATTATATAAATATGGAGGTACTTCATCCCACTCACTTTTTGGAATGATATAACCTATTTCATCATTCGCCAATCCAAAAACAAATTTATACTCACCTTTCATCATTGATCTCAAAGGCGGAATTTCTATAGGATCAATATTATAATCTTGCCCTATTGGTGAGACAACTCCTCCATTAACTATTTCTGGATATATTTCTCCAGGGATTGTTATAATTGATATTGGACCAACTTCTATAGATGCTATTTCTGTTTTCACATTAAACCATCCAATAGTGCCATGATCAATTACTCCTAAAATAAAACCAAGTAAAAAGTTTGTATTATCAAGTGGTATTGTAATTGTTTTTGCTCGCAGTGAAATTTTAGATTTTGATATTTCTTTAGCATCTTTTGAACGAAGTGCCCTAAGAGCTAATAGACCGAGCTGTTGTCCCTGCGCCTGAGTTTTTTTAAACGTAGCACCTTCATGAAGCGTTGAATTAAAGGGATCAGGAATAGGGTGGCTGGGATTAGTCGTCATTAATCCTCCTACAGCACCATTAATGAATACTGATATACCACCAATTCCTTCAGCTAAAGTTGTATCTTCATTAAAGACTCCATTTTCAATTGAAGATCTAAAATAATGTGGAAAATCTGATGATATTAATAGGTTTTTACTCCATAGTGTCTCTGGATGATTACTCCAACTGACTAATGAGCCTAAAGTTTCTTCTGTATTTATATCTAATGCTTGTATAATTCTGATTCCTGGATCTAATTCTTGAGGGTCTCTTGAATCTACGACAAACGGTATTGCGCCTTTTAAATCTTGAGCTATCTTAAGTTTTGCTGGAACTATATTTTTTACAGCTGTAGAAATCGCTGAAATAGTTTGCTTCTTTACATACTGCATATATTGTTTATTTACACCACTTTTAAAATAACTTGGGCCCCAAATGCCGATCAAATCTGGCGCTTGATGCACATGAGTACTCGAAATAATAGTATAATCACAACCAATATTCTTTTTTACTTCTTTTCTTATATCTACAGCATCATCATATATAAATCCCACTGCATCAATACTCACAATAGCAAGTTGAGTCTTTCCATCATCTAAAACCATAACTCTCGCCCAAAGATCATCATGGACACCTTGTGCGGGACGACTATTATGGAAGCCTCCTATCCATATAGGATCAAACCTATTATTTCCATTTATATCATTATAAAAATCACCTTTATCAGGTTCATACTTTGCATTACCATTTAAATCATTCCATGTGTCAGTAACATCAGGAGTTATAGGCATCTTTGCAAAACCAACAGATATCGTACTAACCTGTCCATTATTTTTTAAAGAAATATCAATGTTAAAATCCGGGTGACGATCTCTTAGATTATAATTAACTAGTACTGTAAAAAATATTATTAAAACAATAAAAGCTAATAATACATACTTTATAAATTTCATCTTAGGTTTGATCTTTATACCGTTTCATCATTTCTTTCCAGTTAGTAAATAGAACACCTTCATTTTTTAAAAAATTAATAACTTCTGGATCTGAAAACATTTTTGCCTCCCAAACTCTCTGCTGCCAGGAATTTGTTATTTTCTTTAAACCATTAGTTTCTATAGAAGGATGAAAATAAATCTCTGTAATACCCGGTTCAAGACTCTTAATCAACTTATAAAAATTTTCTTTTATCTCATCATAGCTTTTAGCGTTTGGGACGGGAACCATATTGTCAATTTTTGGTAAGGTATATTTTGATGCACTTTTAATTAATCGATCGGTAATTGGATACCCTTGCTTCCTATATATTTCTACTTTTTCTGGCGTAAACTCAATAACATTAGCTGGAATTCCATATTCCATTGCAATATTAAAAAATAATTCAGCATACTCCACTTTACTATATAGTGTTCCCATATGCGTATCTATATGTCCTGGTTCAATACCTAATTCTCTTGCGCGATTTATTTGAGCTCTTATCTCTATTTCTATATCTTCAACAGAAACATTAGAAACTACATCCTTCACTCTCCTCCATAGATAACCCTCTGAGTCAGTTATGTTAGAATTCATAAGTTCATTAGAGACAGGCCCCCACCGATATAATTTCCATTCACTTGTTAACGTTAAATGTAATCCAATATCTTGATCAGGATTTTTTTTATACCAATCTGCAATATCATTGAACCACGCACATGGAACCATTGCAGATGCAGATTGTATTTGATTATTTAGTAAATATGGAATTACAGCTTCATTTGCCTCAGAACACATACCAACGTCATCTGCATGGAGCATAATTACCCTACTGTTTTTAGGATAACCTAATTTTTCTGCCCAATTATTTCCTTTTAATTTAATGGGTTGCAATAGTTTAGTGTTATCGTTGTTATTTGCTTCACAGGAAAAAAAAGCAAAAGATATAGCTAGAATCATCAAAATGTTTTTCATAATAATCTAATCCCTCAAAAATTGTTTAAAAAACTTATCCATATAATGTTGCGTATAATTATTAACGGGCCGTGCAGCATCCATCGTATGTGGCCATCCCTTTAAAATATGATAATCATGATATACATCAACCTTTTTCAATGATTGATCCAATTTGTTTGTTTGATTCAATGGAACAAGTTCATCTAGAGTTCCAATAAAAGTCATAGTGGGAGGATCATCTTTCGTAACATAATGTATTGGAGATGCAATTAGATATTTTTCGGGTTGACTTTTATAATCTGCACCAATAAAAAAGTTAGTCTCTTTTCTATTAATAGCATAATCTGTTGTTAAATCAGCTGGCCCATAAAAATTTACTACTGCATTTACTTTCTGGGATGCTGATCCACTTTCACAACTTTCTTCACCAAATGAGCCCCCCATACTGTAAGCTGCCATAAGCGCAAGGTGCGCACCAGCAGATCCTCCAACTATTGCAACATTATTTGAATCAATTCCATATTCCATTGCATTATTTTTCAACCATTTAATTCCACAAATTACATCTTTTACTGCTGCAGGAAATTTTTCTTCCTGTGAGAATCTGTATGATAATGAGGCAGTAACATATCCTTTCTGTGCATACGATAATAAATATATAAGATAATCTTTTTTATCTCCTTTTGTCCAACTACCACCATGTACAAAAATAATTAAGGGCATGGAATTATTAATTCCTTTTTCACGATAGACATCAAGAAAAAGTGATCTTTGTTCGGTCTCTTTAAATTTCACATCTATGAATGCTTCAATATCAGGAGGTATATCTGGTTTGGTATTAACTAGATCAATCCAACCAAACATTGCAGACCATTTTAAAAATGTATTATTTAAATAACCACGCGGTGGTTTTATATCATGCTGTTCTGCATGAGTTATAGAGAGTGTTATAATAAGAAAAAGTATGTGTTTCACTTTAATCTAATGGTATTGATATACGAAAGGAAAAAGGGGTATTTAAATTCTTATTGTTTATACGATCTCGATATGTCAAAGCAAACCCTCTTCCTACGGCAGTACCTAACCCAGCACCAAATATAACATCACTTAAGTAGTGTTTATTATCATGAATTCTACTTGTTGCAACCAAAGCAGCTAAGCAATATGCAACCAGACCAACTTCATTGCCATAAAGTTCATCTGCAATTGTAGCAACAGTAAAACTATGAGAAGTATGACCAGAGGGAAAAGATTTACAACATCCACCATTTGGTCTTACTCGTCCAAACGATCTTTTCATCAATTCAGTTATTACTCCATTTGTAATCATAGCTAATGTGGAAAATTCAAGTTTTTCAGATAAATTATTTTTTTCCTTATCTAATATAGAAGTGCCTAGAATTGATGACCATATTATCCAATGTGCCCAATACCCACCATACATATCACCAAAATGTGAAACTTTTTCAGGTAGTAAACCATTTCCCTGTGCATATGATTTTATTTTTTGATCTATAGTTAATGAAGCAAATGCTGCCAAAGCAGCAGACCCTAAAATAAATTGGTTATAATTGTTTGATAATATCTCTTCACTCGATTTAGAAAAATAATCTTTTATTTCTGTATTAGCTTGAGCATCTAATATAGATGATATAATCAATATATAAATACATATATGCTTCATATTTATGTTCAAAATACTATATATATTATAATAATCATGACCATTGCAGATATTGCGAAAGGTTTTAGATTAATATCTTTTCCAGAGTTTTTATCATGTAAAATAACTTCAGATTTGGGCAAGCTATAGACCCAATAAGTTATTGATAAGAAATAAATAATAAATAAGGATTTAGCAAAATGTAAATTAATATTTAACAAAATATCCCTTATAAATTGCCCAGGTATTCCTAAAAAATTAGATATAGTATCTGCAATAGATACAGATACAGATATATGAATTGTCAATATATCAATCATATCTATATACCATACCTCTTAATTTTTCATCCGGCTCCTGCTTAGTATATATACTCACAATTACTGTAAGTATTATAGATAGAATGAATGACCATAAGGCTACATATAAAAAAGGTTCAGATATCTGAAATAAAGGTATAGAAGCATTGCTGTGAACCCACATTAAAAGCGCAGAAAAAGAAACGCCTCCAATTAGACCCACTAAAGCTCCTGTTCCAGTAGCACGCTTCCATAAAACACCTAATATAATAATAGCAAGACTTGGCCCTTGAAAAAATGATAATAAAGTTTGTGCTAAATCATATATGCTTTCAAAGCCAGTTGCAAATTGTGCAACATAAATAGCAACAATAATAAAAATAATAGTAAAACTTCTTCCAACTTTTAAATAATGAGCATCATCTCTATCAGGTCTAAAATACTTCTTATAGATATCTGTAGTCCATACAGTTGCCGCAGAATTTAGGAATGAATCAACGCTTGACATTAATCCTGCAAGAAATGCGGCAAAGAAAATTCCTAATAACCCCGTGGGCATAATTTCTTTGATTAATGTTGCCATTGCTTTATCTGCATCTGCAATATTAGGATTATAAGCCAATGATATTATTCCTGGAACAACCATAGCAAAAGGAATTAAAATTTTTAATAACGCGCCAAAAATATAAGATGCTTTTGCATCTGCCATTGATCTTGCCCCTAATGAGCGTTGAACTATTGATTGATTTCCAATCCAATATGCATTTGCAAGAACAAATCCTAGGCCAAAAAGTATCCCTGACCAAGGATGTGGTGTTTTTGTGTCTACGGGTAAGACAAGAGAAAAATGATCTTTAGTTCGTTCTCCCATCGAGCTAATTATACCTACAAACTCACTTATGCCACCTAGTTTAAATATTCCAAAGAATAATACAAAGAGAGACCCTCCTAACATAACAACACATTGAATTACATCTGTATAGACAACAGCCCTTAGGCCGCCTAAAAAAGTGTAGACGCCTATTACTACTCCCATTATTAAAATAGAATAAAAAATATCCC
>Ga0208261_1000401_pt1 | contig 17443 bp, 15 predicted proteins | sample Knorr_S7_td_DCM__FD_185595 | JGI IMG/M metagenome (GOLD analysis project Ga0208261, IMG submission 185595) | Marine microbial communities from Southern Atlantic Ocean transect - Knorr_S7_td_DCM_ad_131m_LV_B (SPAdes) (version 3) | ecosystem: Environmental > Aquatic > Marine > Oceanic | place...
CAGAAAAATTACTATCAACTTTTTTAAATTTTTTTCTTATTCTCTTTACGTGACTATCTATAGTTCTGTCTTCGATGTCCGTATCTTCTCTATATGCAATATCCATTAATTGTGATCTTTCCTTAATTATACCTGGTCGTTTTGCTAACTCTTTAACTATTAAAAATTCTGTGGTTGTTAATTTATCAGGCAATTGTTTACCCGCCCACTCACACTCTAATTGGGATGGATCTAGTTTTAGTTTTCCATGAGATATGATGTTCTTATTATCCTCTACATTGGTATCCTTTTTTCTTAATTGAACTCTAATCCTCTCAATTAAAATTTTCTGTGAAAAGCCACCTGATTTTTTTACAAAATCATCAGCACCTAGTTTTAAATTTAATAATTCATCTACTTCTTCATCTTTTGAAGTTAACATGATTACAGGCAAGGAAGTTTTCTTCCTCAATTTTCTAAGCAACTCTTCACCATCCATCCTAGGCATTTTAATGTCTATAACCGCTAGATCTGGAGGCGATCTAGTTAAACCAATAAGAGCACTTTCTCCATCCAGATAAGTTTGAACTTTAAAACCCTCTTTTTCTAAAGCAATACTTAAGCTGGTTAAAATATTTCTATCATCATCAATTAATGCAATTGTTTCTTTCATAGACTACTTTAAAAATACTAAATTGTTCTAATTTGGGCAATAGATGGTTTTGCTTAATGTAGTTCACCCCAATTATTACCATGATTAATGTCAATTGAAAGAGGTATTGAAAATGTATGTAAATCACTGTCCTTAACACTTGACATCTCTTTTTTTATTAATTTTTCATATTCTAGTACTTCATCTTTTTTCACTTCAAAAATTAATTCATCATGTATTTGTAATAAAATTTTACAATTCAGGTTTTTAATTGACTCAAATTTCTTATTAATTCTTATCATTGCAAGTCTCATTATTTCTGATGCTGATCCCTGAATAGGAGCATTAATTGCGGCTCTTTCTTGAAAATTTCTAATATTAAAATTTTTGTCATTAATTCCTGTAACATGCGTTCGCCTTCCAAAAATATTGTTTACAAATCCACTTTTCCTACAAAATTTAATTGTATATTCCATATAATTTTTAATTTCCGGAAATTTTATAAAATATGCGTTTAGAAATTCTTCTGCTTCAACATTGGAAACACCTATTTGTTTTGCAAGACCATATTGGGAGATTCCATAAATGATACCAAAATTAATTGCTTTTGCTTTTCTTCTCATATCAGAATTAACATCTTTAACTTTAACATTAAAAACTTGGCTTGCGGTTAAGGAATGAATATCCTCGTTATTTTTAAAAGCTTTTTTTAGTTCTTTCACATCAGCTAAATCAGCTAAGATTCTCATTTCAATTTGATTATAATCAGCAGAAATAAGCAACGATTGATTATCAGCTATAAAAGATTTTCTTATATCTTTTCCATCGTCTGACTTGATTGGTATATTTTGTAAATTTGGATCACTAGAGGCTAATCTACCTGTAGATGTTGCGGCAAGTAAAAATGATGTATGAACCCTTTTAGAATTTTTATTTATATGTTCTTGTAATGAGTCTGAATAAGTATTTTTTAGTTTTGTTACCTGTCTCCAATCTAAAACTAATTGTGGTAATTCATGTCCTTTAAATGATAAATCTTCTAATACTTGTGCGCTAGTTGCAAAGCTACCTTTTTTTGTTTTTTTTATATTCGCAATTTTCAATTCATTATACATTATTTCACCCAATTGTTTAGTTGAGCCAATATTGAACTCTTTTTTTGAAATTTTAAAAATTTCTTTTTCAAGTTTTTGTATCTTTCCTTCAAATTTTTTTGATAAAATCTTCAAAAAGTTATTATCAACTTTAATTCCACAAATTTCCATATGTGCTAAAATTTTTATCAGCGGTTTTTCAAAGATTTCATAAATATTTAGTAATTTTTCAGATTTCAGATTTTTTATAAAGATTTGATATAGTCTAAAAGTTATATCAGCATCTTCAGATGCATAATTTTTTGCCAAGTCTAAATCTACCTCACTAAAATTAATTTGTTTTTTCCCTGTACCAACTAAATCTTTATAAGATATGGTTTTATGATCTAAATGAATTTGAGACAATGTATCCATGTTATGGCGATTTTTTCCTGCATCTAAAACATAAGACATCAACATAGTATCCTCCATTGAAGTCATATCTATTCCTCTATGAAATAATATTATGTAATCGAATTTAATGTTTTGACCAATTTTTTTAATACTCTTATCTTCTAGAATTGGTTTAATCTTTTTTATTATTGATTTTTCATTCATGTTTTTTTTAGATTTATGTGCTAGTGGTATATAACAAGCATGACCAACTTTAGTGGATAAAGAAATACCAACTAAATCAGCCTGATGTGGATCCAAAGATGTTGTTTCAGTATCAATTGCAAGCTCACCTTTTTCTTCTGCCTCTTTTAACCATTTATCTATATCTTTTTCATTTTCTATTAATTGATAATTTTTTGAATTAATTTTTTGATTTATACTTTTTTCAATTTTTTGATCTTTCTCAAATCCTATTTCACCATATGTTGATATTGCTGAACTTAATAATCTGTTAAATTCCATTTCTCTTAAAAAATCATAAAGTTTTTTTTTATCAACATTTTTTAATTTAAACTCAATTATCTCATTTTTAATTGGAACATCTTTTTTTAAGGTTACTAATTTTTTACTTACTATAGCTTTATCTTTATTTTCAATTAAAGTTTGTCTTCTTTTGTTTTGCTTAATTTCACTAGCTTTTTTTAATAAATTCTCTAAGGTTTTGTATTCGTTTATTAATTCAGCTGCAGTCTTCACGCCTATGCCAGGTACACCTGGAACGTTATCACTACTATCTCCTGCAAGCGCTTGGACATCTATTACTTTGCTTGGTTCAACTCCAAATTTGTCTAATATATCTTGATCAGAAATATATTTATTTTTCATTGGGTCATAAATTCTAATATTTTTTTTATAAAGCTGCATTAGGTCTTTGTCAGAAGATATAATCGTAACTTTTGCACCTGCAGACAAAATTTGTTCAGAATAGGTTGCAATTAAATCATCAGCTTCATAATTCAATAACTCTACTGAGGGTAGATTGAAAGCTTCTACAGATTTTCTTATATAATCAAATTGAGGTATCAAATCATCTGGTGCATCAGATCTGTTTCCTTTGTAATCAGAATAAATTTCATTTCTAAAATTTTTTCTTGCTGAGTCAAAAATTACTACAAAGTGTGTTGGTTTCTCTTTATTATCATCTGACTTTGAGTCCTCCAGTAGTTTGAATAACATATTACAAAACCCATTTACAGCTCCAGTAGGTAGTCCATCACTTTTTCTAGTCAAAGGTGGAAGAGCATAATACGCTCTAAAAATATATCCTGATCCATCAATCAAATAGAAATGATCAGTTTTTTTTATTTTAGTCATAAATAATGTTACCTTAATTTATACTAATGTTATAAACGTATATTTAAATATGAACAAAAAAAATGTTTTGTATGTTAAAAACTTAAATAAAACTTATTCAAAAGATAGTTCTAAATCTACTCTTGCACTTGATGGATTAAACTTAGAAGTGAAAGAAGGAGAAATTTTTGGTCTTTTGGGACCAAATGGTGCTGGCAAAAGTACATTTATTAATATTTTAAGTGGCACAACTATGAAATCTTCAGGAGAAGTTAGTGTTTGGGGGTTTGATATTGATAAAAATCCAAGACAAGTAAGAGCTTCGATTGGTATAGTTCCTCAAGAAATTAACGTTGACCCTTTTTTTACTCCAAGGAAATTATTAGAATTACAAGCTGGAATGTATGGAATAAGAAAAAAAGATCGGATTACAGATGTTATTCTTAAGCTTGTTTCATTGGAAGATCAGTCTAGAAGTTATACAAGAAGTTTATCTGGAGGAATGAAAAGAAGATTAATGGTAGCCAAAGCATTAGTTCATAAACCACCTATAGTAATATTGGATGAACCAACTGCGGGTGTTGATGTCGAATTAAGAGGAAATCTTTGGGATAACGTTAAGTCTTTAAATAAACAAGGTGTTACAATAATTTTAACAACACATTATTTAGAAGAAGCTGAAAAAATGTGTGATAGAATTGGTATTCTTAATAAAGGAAGGTTAGTTGCTTTAGATAGTACAAGTAATCTTTTAGAAAAAATTCAAACAAAAAAAGTAAAATTCATGGTTAATAAAAAAGTTAATACCGAAGAAAATTTATTTAGTTCACTTAAAATATTATTAAATAATGAGAATTATCTATCTATTATATATGAAAAAAGTAAAGTTAATATGAAGGATTTAATTCAATCTATAGAAACGCAAGGTGTAAATATAATTGATATATCTACAGATGATGGTGATTTAGAAGATGTATTTTTAACATTAACAAAAAACTAGATAAATCTAAATAATAGTAGTAAAGTCAAACTATGGAAATCACTAAGGCAAATAATTTACAAAAAACTTTAAAATATTTTTTAGTAATTTTTCTAGGCACCATTCTACTAACGTTATCTGCTAAAATTAAAATTCCCTTTTATCCTGTACCAATGACCATGCAAACATTTTTGGTAATTTTTTTTGGTATTGCATTTGGATATAAAATAGCTTTAGCAACTGTTGGGCTTTATTTATTAGAGGGTATTTTAGGTTTTCCAGTTTTTTCAAATTCACCTGAAAGAGGAATTGGCTTAACATATTTCACTGGTCCAACTATGGGATATTTAATTGGATTTTTATTTGCTACTTTTTTAGCTGGTTTTTTTAATTATAATAAAAATATATTTTATAATTTTTGTAAAATAATATTGTCAGTATCTAGTATTTATATTTTAGGTGTGATTTGGCTTGGAATTTTAATTGGATGGGATAAACCTCTTCTTGAACTTGGTGTTTTACCATTTCTTTTAGCTGAATTATTTAAGATGTTAATACTAGCTTTATTAGTGAAAAAAATTATTAAGTTAAGAAAATTTATCTAGGGGATCTTTTTGAAAGTATTCTTTGAAGAGTTCTTCTATGCATCTTAAGTCTTCTTGCAGTTTCCGATACATTTCTATTACATAATTCAAAAACTCTATGTATATGTTCCCACTTAACTCTATCTGCTGACATTGGGTTTTCAGGAGGTGCAGCTTTGCTATTTGGATCGGCTAAAAGAGCTCTCTCTACATCATCTGCATCTGCAGGTTTTGCTAAATAATCTATCGCACCTTGCTTAATTGCTGCAACTGCAGTTGGAATATTTCCATAACCTGTTAGCATAACAACTCTACTTTTTGAATTAGAGCTCTGTATTTCTTTTACAACCTCTAATCCATTTCCATCACCTAATCTAAGGTCAACTACTGCAAAAGCAGGTTTTTTTTGTTTAACTGATTCTAAACCTTTTTTTACACCTTCGGCTTGAGATACTTGAAAACCTTTTTTTTCCATAGCTCTAGCTAATCTCTCTCTAAAAGGATTGTCGTCATCAACTATGAGTAGTGATTTATCCTCAAATTGACTTATATTTTTAATGTTTTCAGACGGTGTCATGAAACACATATGGTGTTTAAAAGTTTAATTTCAATAGTATTATTTTCTTTACTTTAATGAATATATCCCATAAATGCTGGATTTATAAAGGTGCATAAGAGATATGCACTTTTTTTTTGTTAAATTTTTTTTGAGGGGCTAAATATGGAAAAATTTAAAACAGTTGAAAAATTAGTAAATCAACTGCGACCAGATGAACCGATTTATTGTATAAGAAAAACTTCTATACAAGTAGCTTCAAAATTTTTTCAAAACAATTTTCCTGGGAAAGTTTTATATGCCGTTAAAACTAATCCACATCCACTAGTAATTAAGACAATAATTGATAGTGGGATTAAGAACTTTGATGTTGCATCTATCAATGAAATTAAGGCAATTAGGGAAATAGATAAGAGTGTTAAATGCTCTTATATGCATACAGTTAAAAGTAGGGAAAGTATTAAAGAAGCATATTTTAATTATGGGGTAAAAACCTTTTCTTTAGACTCTAAAGATGAATTAATCAAAATAATAGAAAGCACTGGTCAAGCTAAAGATTTAGAATTATTTGTGCGAGTTGCAGTATCTAACGAACACGCGGAGATTGATTTATCAAAAAAGTTTGGTGCACTTACTTCAGAGGCTACTGGTTTACTAAGACTAACAAAACAATATGCTAAAAAAATTGGATTAAGTTTTCATGTAGGATCACAATGTATGCATCCAATTTCTTACAGTAAAGGAATTAAAGAAATAGGAAACATTATTAAACGTACAAAAATTATTCCTGACTATATAAATGTTGGGGGAGGTTTTCCAACAATATACCCAGATTTAATACCTCAATCCATAGAAAGTTATTTTAATGAAATCCAAGATGCTTTAAAAAATTTAAAATTAGAAAATCTTCCAGAAATTATTTGTGAACCAGGTAGAGCCATTGTTGCTGAGAGTGGTTCTACAATAGTAAGGGTAAATTTAAGAAAAAAACAAAAACTTTATATTAATGATGGAACATATGGAACTTTGTTTGATGCTGGAGTTCCAAATATAGTTTATCCTAGTAAATTAATAACTAATGGTCGGATAATATCAAAAAAATTAACTTCATTTGATTTTTATGGACCAACATGTGATAGCATGGATTATATGAAGGGCCCTTTTGTTTTACCCAATAATATTAAAGAAAATGATTACATAGAGCTTGGCCAACTTGGAGCATATGGATTAACATTTAGAACTGATTTTAATGGTCTATATTCAAATAATATATTTGAATTAGAAGATAGACCCATTATGACTATGTATGACAAAGAATTTGATAAACAATTTCTTGTTGCATAATGTCAGATAAAAAAAATCTAGGTCACAATAGTAAAAAAGATTTTTTAAAATCTCCTGTAGAACATATTGATATAACTTCATTCGACTCTAGAAAAATAATTCAATCTATGAAAAAAATGTCTTTCGTTTCAAGAGAGACTGCAAATGCTGCTGATATATTCAATCAAATGATAAAAGATAAAGAATGTTCAATATTTTTAACTCTAGCTGGATCTACTTCAGCTGCAGGATGTATGCATATTTATAGAGATATGATTAAATACAATATGGTAGATGCAATAGTTGCTACAGGAGCGTCTATAATTGATATGGATTTCTTTGAAGCCTTAGGTTTCAAACACTATCAAGGCTCTCAATTTCAAAATGACGCTGAATTAAGAAAAAATTATATAGATAGAATTTACGATACTTATATTGATGAAGAAGAACTTCAAATGTGTGATAAAACTATTTGTGAAATTGCTGATGAACTCGATCCAAAAAGTTATACTTCGAGAGAATTCATTCAAGAAATAGGGAAATATTTAAAAAAAAATGCAAAAAAAAAGGGATCTTTAATTGAAATGGCTTATGATCATAATGTTCCAATATTCTGTCCTGCATTCACTGACTCTAGCGCTGGTTTTGGCTTAGTAATGCATCAAGAAAAAAATCCAAATAAACATATTACTATTGATTCTATAAGAGAGTTTAGAGAACTAACCGAAATTAAAATTAAATCTAAAGGTTCAGGTTTATTCATGATAGGTGGAGGTGTTCCAAAAAATTTTATTCAAGATACAGTTATTTGTGCTGAATTATTGGGAAAAAATGTAGATATGCATAAATACGCAATTCAAATTACAGTAGCAGATTCAAGGGATGGTGCGTGTAGTAGTTCTACTTTAAAAGAAGCAAGCTCATGGGGCAAAGTTGATGTAACTAAAGAACAAATGGTTTTTGCTGAGGCAACAAGTGTTTTGCCATTAATTGCTAGTGATGCTTATCACAATGGTAATTGGAAAAATAGAGATAGAAAAAATTTCTCAAAAATATTTTGATTTAATGATCAAAAAAACAAAAATTGGTATTATACAAAGTAAAATTTCTAATAATTTTGAAAAAAATTTAAATTTTTCGATTAAAAATATTAAAAAAGCTGCCTCTAAAAAAGCTAAAATTATTTGTTTACCTGAGTTATTTTTAACAAATTATTTTTGTCAAACAGAAAGTCATTCTAACTTTAAAATTGCTGAAAAGATACCAGGCAGAACATCAAAAATTTTTTGTGACTTAGCAAAAGAATTAAAAGTAATTTTATTGATTTCAGTATTTGAAAAGAAAACTCACGGTTTATATCACAATACAAGTATAGTAATAAGTGAAAACGGTAAAATACTATCAAAGTATAGAAAAATGCATATTCCTGATGATCCTGGATATTATGAGAAATTTTATTTTACACCAGGAGACCTCGGTTATAAATCTACTCAGACAAAATATGGAAATATTGGTAACCTAATATGTTGGGATCAATGGTTCCCAGAGGCTGCACGGCTTACAGCGCTTAAAGGTGCACAAATAATTTTTTATCCCACCGCGATAGGATGGCATCCAAAAGAGAAAAAAAAATTTGGAAGGTCTCAATTAGACTCTTGGATAACAATTCAAAAATCACATGCTATAGCAAATGGAACATATATTGTAGCTGTCAATAGAGTTGGGACTGAAAAAAAGGGTAGAAGAAAAATTCAATTTTGGGGAAACTCAATGATTATAAATCCTAGTGGTAAAGTTATTGGTAGACTTGGAGATAAAAAAGAAGGAATTTTAATCTGTGAAATAGATTATAGAAAAATTGATTTTACAAGACAACACTGGCCTTTTTTTAGAGATAGAAGAATAGAAACTTACAAGGGAATACTAAAAAATCCTTCAGATGAATAAAAAACTAAATGGTTTTAGAATGCCAGCGGAATGGGAACTACAAAAATCTGTTTGGATTGCATGGCCTTATAATAAAAATGATTGGCCCGGCCTTTTTCAGGGGATACCAGAAGTATTTACAAAAATTATTTCATCAATTTCAAAAGATCAAAAAGTTAATTTACTTGTTAACAATGACAAAAATGAAATTATTAAATTTCTAAAATTAGCTAACTCAAATTTGAAAAATATAAGATTTTATAAAATAAAAACAGATAGAGTTTGGTTAAGAGATTCAGGTCCAATTTTTTTAATTAATAAAAAAAAAAGAGAAAAATTGCTTTTAAACTTTGAATTTAATGCCTGGTCTAAATATAAAAACTTTAATAATGACAATAAAATACCAAATAGGATAGCTAAAATTTTAAAAATTAAACAGATAAAACCAACTTATAATTATAAAGGAAGATTGAAACCAATAGTAATGGAAGGTGGTGCATTCGATGTGAACGGTGATGGTTCAATTTTATTAACTGAAGAATGTTTATTAAGCAAAGTACAACAAAGAAATAAAAATTTAAAAAAAAAGGATTATGAAAATTTTTTTTCAACATATTTGAATATTAAAAACTTTATATGGTTAAAAAAGGGAATTATTGGAGATGATACCCATGGACATGTAGACGATATCTCGCGCTTTGTTTCACGCGATACAATTATGACAGCAGTTGAAAAAAATAAAAAAGATAAAAATTATAAAAACTTAAAATATAACTTAAATATTTTAAAAAAAAGTATAAATGGGAAAGGTAAAAAATATAAAATAATTGAGATACCTATGCCAAAACCTATTTTTATTGATAACTCAAGAGTTCCTGCAAGTTATTTAAATTTTTTTATATGCAACAAAAAAGTTTTACTTCCAATATTTAATAATAATTTAGACAAAAAGGTAATTAAGATATTTGAAAATTTTTTTCAAAATAAAAAAATCGTCCCCATTAATTGTAAAGAATTAATATGGGGATTTGGTGCAATTCATTGCATAACCCAACAAGAGCCTAAATTATAATTAAGTTAATTTGAAATTACCAATTACTAGTCTAAATGGTATTAACATTACTAATGCAACCAAAATTTTTACCGCTAAATCTCCAAGTGATAATGTAATCCATGGAATTCCTGTCCCATAGAACGATATAGAAAAAAATAAAAAAGTATCTACCGTTGAACCTATCACTGAAGAAGTAAGAGGAGCAACATACCAAGTCTTTTTTCTTAGTTGATCAAATATTTTAACATCTAATAATTGTGCAACTATAAATGCCGAACCTGATCCTATTGCTATTCGAATAGAAATTAAGTCTGAAAAATTTGTTGAAAAAAATAATGTAAAAGTGATACCTATAGCGAAACCTATATATACAATTTTCCTTGCTACAAATTTTCCATACGATCTATTCGCTAGATCAGTTATTAAAAAGGCAACTGGATAACTAAATGCTCCATAAGTTAAAAGGTCTTCAAGACCGTAATATTTTACGGGGAATTGTACAAGAAAATTTGATGCTAGTACTACAAATCCCATCAAAAATGACAGGGTAAAAAAATATTTATTCACTAAGCTGATTTACTTAATAGATTTTTTTTTAACTTTTTTAATCGCATTGACAAATATTTACTTTTTGTACTTTTAATAAATTGGTCAAAACTTCCTTTTTTATCAACTGACCTTAGACCTGCATTAGATACGGTAAGTCTCATGCTTTTATTTAATATCTCACTTTTAAATTTTACTTTTTTTAAATTTGGTAAAAATCTTCTTTTAGTCTTGTTGTTAGCATGACTAACGTTATGACCTTTTAGAGGTATTTTTCCAGTAAGTTCACATTTTTTAGACATAAAAATTAAGATTGTATAAGTGCAATAAAGTTTCCAGTCAAGATCATTTTTTATTTCCTATTATATCAGATATATTTTTCACACCTTTTTTTTCTAATATATTTATTAATTCCTCACTTATTATTGATGCAATGTTTGGGCCTTTGTAAACCATACCAGTGTAAAGTTGAACTAAATTAGCCCCATTTAAAAATTTCTCAAAAGCACTTTTGCCAGAGTCAACACCTCCAACTCCAATAATTAATATTTTACCTCTTAAAATTTTATAAAATTTACTTATTAAATTATTTGATTTTTTTTCAATTGGTTTTCCTGACAACCCACCTTTTTCTAATTTATTTATATTAATTAAGTTTTCTCTGGTACTATCTGTTGTATTTGAAATAATAACAGCACTTATTTCAAATTTTAAAAGTAATTCTGAAATAGTTGGTATATCGTCTTCTTGAATATCGGGAGAAATTTTTACAACTATAGGAACTGCAGAATTTAATATTTTTTTTTCTTCATTAATTAATTTTAGCAATTCATTCAACTCACTTTTATTATGAAAGCTTCTTAAATTTTCAGTATTAGGTGATGAAATATTAATAGTAATATAATCTGCAAAATTATGAAACTTTCTAAAACATACCAAATAGTCTTCTAATCTATTTTGAGAATCTTTATTAGGCCCAATATTAATTCCTAATAATCCTTTTGGTTTATTTTTAGTTATTTTTGAAAGAACTTCTTCTGATCCTGAATTATTAAAACCTAATCTGTTTATAAGAGCCTCATCCTCCTCAAGCCTAAAGACTCTTGGTTTTTTATTTCCATATTGTTTAAGAGGAGTCACTGTTCCAACTTCTACAAACCCAAAACCTAGATCAAATATACTATTATATACTTCTGCATCTTTATCAAAACCTGCGGCAAGTCCAATAGGATTCTTTATTATTTTTGAAAATAATTTTGTTTCAATTAATTTATTATTTGGAATTTTTTTAGGTGGAACAAAATTATATTTTAGTGCTTTAATAGCCAAGCTATGCGCAACTTCTGGTTCAAATTTAAATATTAAGGATCTTATCTTTGAAAACATTATTTAATCTTATCTCTAATTACCTCTTGCATTTCTTTAACACCAAAAAAACTAATAAAAAAACCCATTCTAGGACCATTTTCATCTCCAAATACAACTTCATATATTAATTTAAACCAGTCTCTTAGGTTTTCTTTATAACCATTTTCTTTTCCAACAGTATATATTAGAGTTTGAATGTCTTCAGGTTTCATTTTGTCATCACATTTTTCAAGTATTTGAATTAAAGCTATCAAAGCCTTTTTTTCTAATTCATTTGGCTTTTTATATTTTTTATTTTTCTTAATAACATCATTAAAATATTTTATCGCATATTCAATCAACTTATCAAAAATTGGCTGATTTTTTTCTAGGATATCTGGTTTGTATTTTTTTACAAATTTCCAAAGTAGTTCTTTTGAACTAGCGTTGCTTGTTTCAACCAAATTTAATAACATAGAAAAAGACATGATCATATTTTCTTTTGGTATAATTCCATTATGAACGTGCCAAACAGGATTTAACAACATTTGAAGTTCGGTTTGATTTTTACCTTTATCGATAAAATCAAGATATTCGTCTACAGCTTTTGGTACAATTTCTTTATATAGTTTTTTTGCTCGCTTTGGGTTCTGATACATAAACAAAGAAAGACTCTCTGGTGAAGCATACTCCAACCATTGATTAATCGTAATACCATTTCCTTTAGATTTCGAAATTTTTTCACCTTTTTCATCTAAAAATAACTCATATGCAAAGCCAGATGGATTTACTTTTCCAAGACTTTTTATAATTTTTGTTGATAAGATAGCACTCTCTATTAAATCTTTTCCATACATTTCAAAATCAATATCTAATGCAAACCATCTCATAGCCCAATCAACTTTCCATTGTAATTTGCAATTTCCATTTAAAATACTTATTTCCAATTTCTTACCAAAGTTATCAAAGACTATTTTTGAATTTTTTTGATCTATCTCTAAAACAGGTATCTCCAAAACAACTCCAGTATCAGGGCATATTGGTAAAAATGGAGAATAAGTTTTTTGTCTCTCAACACCTAAAGTAGGTATAATTATGTTCATTATTTCTTGATATTTATTCAGAATTAATTTTAAAGTTTCATTAAAAAATCCATTTTTATAAAGTTCAGTTGAGCTTTTAAATGAATAGGTAAAATTGAATTCATTTAAAAATTTTTTTAACATTTCATTATTATGTTCCCCAAAACTATCAAACTTTTGAAAAGGGTCTGGAATTTGAGTTAATGGTTTATGTAAATTATTTTTTAATATTTCTTGGTTAGGGATATTATCAGGTACTTTCCTTAAACCGTCCATATCATTTGAAAAAGTAATTATCTCTTTTGGCATTTCTGTAATTTGATTAAGAGCATTTACAACCATAGATGTCCTTGCTACTTCACCAAAAGTACCAATATGAGGCAGTCCACTTGGGCCATAACCAGTTTGAAGAATTATCTTTCCTTTTTTTTCAATATATTTTTTTCTCTCTCGAAGAATTTTTTTTGCCTCAACAAATGGCCAGGCGTTAGTTTTTTCAATGTTGTTTTTATCGATCACAATTTTAACTTAATAATAACTCATAAAAATAGAGCTTTTAATAATTCTTATAGAGTTGAAATTTATTTACCATAAAATAATGTTCATTCAAAATGTCGAATTATAAAACAGTCTTTTTCACACTTGGATTATTACAAGTGATTCTTGGTTTTGCTATGATTATACCTGTAGTAGCTCAATTAATTTATCAAGAATTTGATTCTTCTTTCATCAGCTCGGGTATTATTACTGTAGTTTTTGGGGTATTATTTTTTCTCTCAAATTTAGATCACGATAAAAAATTAAACTTACCTCAAGCTTTTTTATTAACAGCTCTTTCTTGGTTAAGTATTGCAATATTTGGTTCCTTACCTTTTATATTTTCAAATTTAAATTTAAGCATTACAGATTCTTTTTTTGAGAGTATGTCAGGGATAACTACTACAGGCTCAACTATTATTCAGGATTTGGAAATTGCTCCAAAAAGTATTTTATTATGGAGAGCTATTCTTCAATGGCTTGGGGGAATAGGTATAATTGTTATGGCAATAACTCTAATGCCAATTATGAATGTTGGAGGAATGCAACTATTTAAAATCTCAAGCAACGATACTGCTGAAAAAATTTTACCAAAATCAAAACAAATAAGTATTAGATTAATAATTATTTACTCAATCCTTACATTTATATGCGCTTTTTTTTACAAATTATTTGGTATGAATTTTTTTGATAGCTTAACTCATTCTATGACTACAATTGCAACTGGAGGTTTTTCAAACTACAATCAATCTATAGGATATTTTGATAGTTTTCTTATTGAAATAACCTCGATGACTTTCATAATTTTAGGCAGTATTCCTTTTATTGCTTATATAAAATTTTTAAATGGAGATAAAAAAATATTTTTTTCTGACACGCAAGTTGTAGCATTTTTAAAAGTAACTTTTTTTTCTATCATTGCATTATCTATTTATTTATTTTTTTCAAAAGGATTTCAAAATGAAAGTTTAAGGTCTGTTTCTTTTAATGTAATCTCAATACTTACTGGCACAGGTTATGTGACTAAAAATTTTGATCAGTGGGGTAATTTTCCTTTAATATTTTTTTTAATTTTAATGTTTATAGGTGGATGTGCTGGATCAACTGCATGTGGTATTAAAATTTTTAGAGTACAGTTGTTATATCGTTTTTTATTAAATCAATTAAAAAAAATTATTTATCCAAGAGGTGTATTTGTAATTAAATATGATAAAAATATTATTGATGATAAATTTATGTCATCGGTAATATCATTTATATTTTTGTATATTATAATTTTCTTCTCTCTAACTGCTATATTATCTTTAACTGGTCTAGATTTTGTTACATCTATCTCTGGAGCAGCTACATCAATTTCTAATGTTGGTCCAGGTCTTGGAGATACAATAGGTCCAAATGGAAACTTCTCTTCTCTAGAAAACTCATCAAAATGGGTACTAAGTTTAGGGATGATTTTAGGTAGACTTGAGTTATTTGCTATACTAGTGTTGTTTATTCCATCATTTTGGAGAAAATTTTAATGATTGAAAAAAAACAAACCTGGTCTGAGTCATTGCTAGTGTACAAAGACATTAGAATGTTGAGAATATTATTGCTAGGTGCAATAAGTGGATTTCCTTGGGTCTTAATTGCAAGTAGTTTGAGCTTATGGTTAAAAGAAGAGGGATTAAGTAGATCTACTATAGGATGGGCAGGTTTAATTTTTGGGGTCTATGCATTTAATTATTTATGGGCTCCCATTGTTGACAGAATTCAAATACCTTTATTAACAAAAAAACTAGGCCATAGAAGAGGCTGGATAGTTTTAATGCAAATAGCAATTTTAGTAAGTTTAGTTGTTTGGAGTTTTATAAATCCTACTGAAAATTTAGCTCTTCTTATTTCTGTAGGTCTAATAATAGCTATTGCATCAGCAACACAAGATATAACAGTTGACGCATTAAGAATTGAACAAATTAGTGCCAATGAAGGAAAGTCTATGGCAGCTGGAGCTGCAATGGCTGTGGTTGGTTGGTGGACTGGTTATAAACTTGGAGGAGTTATAGCTTTATTTACCGCAGAGTATTTTCAAAATATTGGTATTTCTGATTACTGGCAAACTACTTTTTTAGTTCTAGGTGTTGTTGTAATTTTGATGAATATTGGTCTTATGTTTGTTCATGAGCCTACCGACACTGATAGAGAGGCAAAACAAAAAGAAACTGACAAAATGATAGGGGAAAAGTTGGGATCAAGTAATATTTTTACAAATTTTATTGCATATATAACAGGGACTATTGGTGGTCCAATAATAAGTTTTTTTAAAAAGAATGGCTATTCAATCGCTATAGGAATTTTAGGCTTTGTATTTTTATTTAAAATTGGAGAAGCTTTTCTTGGAAGGATGTCTATAGTCTTTTATAAAGAAATAGGATTTTCAAAAGGTGAAATAGCAATCTATTCAAAAACATTGGGATGGATAACTACAGTGGTATTTACCTTGCTGGGTGGAATATTCGCTATGAGATCTGGAACAGTAAAAACAATGTTTGTTGCAGGTGGGTTTATGGCAGCTACAAATCTTCTTTTTGCTTTGTTAGCTTGGACTGGAAAATCTGATTTATTATTTGCTTTAGCAGTTATAGCTGACGATATATCCGCAGCATTTGCTACTGTAGCATTTGTTGCATTTATTTCATTGTTAGTAGACAGAACATATACAGCAACTCAGTATGCTCTACTCGCATCAATTGGAACAGCAGGAAGAACAACATTGGCTTCTTCGTCGGGAGCATTGGTAGATTGGCTGAATGGTGATTGGGGAACATTTTTTATAATAACTACTATAATGGTTATTCCATCTCTAATATGCTTGTGGTTAATTAAAGATAAGATAAAAATAAGTGCAAAATAGTTTCTATTGTAATTTTCCATATATAAATTTGTATGAAAAAAATAGCGTCAAATCTAAATTAGCATCCCAAATATTATATGGAGAAAAGTTTAAAATTATCAAACGATATAAAAAATTTTTAAAAATTAAAACTCATTTTGATAAATATGTTGGCTACATTGAAAATAAAAATAGTTTTGAAAAAAATAAAATTATTACTCACAAAGTTACTGCTTTAAAAACACCTATTTTTAAGTTTCCATTAAACAAAAAAATTTATAAAACAAAAAATTTCCTGTCATTCTCTAGTGGTTTGCAAATTTTAAGAAGAAATGGTCAATTTATTGAATATCAAAAAAATAAATGGATTAAGAAATCAGATATCCATCCTATAAATTACAAAAAAAGAAATTACATTAATGTTGCAAAGTTGTTTTTAAATATAAAATATAAATGGGGCGGAAAAACTTTTAATGGAGTTGATTGCTCATCTCTAATTCAATTATTTTATAAATATAATAATAATTTTTTTCCAAGAGATACTTCTGAACAAATTAAATTTAAAAAAGGTAAAAAAAAAAATAAATTTAAGAAAGGAGATTTAATTTATTGGAAAGGACATGTTGCATTATGTTTAAATTCAAAACTCCTGATTCATGCATACGGGCCAAAAAAGAAAGTATTAATTATGCCTATTTACAATACTGTTAAATTAATTAAAAAAACTGCAAAATTAGAAGTTTTAAAAGTTTTTCCTATTTAAAGATTCTCTCTACCAAAATCTGGTTTTGAAACATCCTGTTTTAATTCTATAATTTGTTTTCTTACTTTTTTTGAATTAACTAATATTTTTTTCATATTTTTTTCGTCAAAATTATTTATATTTTTTTTAAAAATATTTAGATTCTTGATAAATGAGTCTATAGAATTAATCATATTTCTCTTATTGCTAAAAAAAATATCTCTCCACATTATTTCGTTAGAAGCAGCTGTTCTTGAAAAATCTCTAAGACCGCCAGCACTAAATTTAATTAAATTTTTTTTATATTTTTTTTGAAAATCTTGAGCAGTTTTAATTAAATTATACGCAATTAAGTGTGGTAGATGACTAGTTATAGAAAATATTTTGTCATGTTCATTTTTATCCATAATGGCGATATTTGACCCTAATTTTTTCCAGAACT
>Ga0208261_1000402_pt1 | contig 17414 bp, 22 predicted proteins | sample Knorr_S7_td_DCM__FD_185595 | JGI IMG/M metagenome (GOLD analysis project Ga0208261, IMG submission 185595) | Marine microbial communities from Southern Atlantic Ocean transect - Knorr_S7_td_DCM_ad_131m_LV_B (SPAdes) (version 3) | ecosystem: Environmental > Aquatic > Marine > Oceanic | place...
GTTTTTAATAACGTTTTCATAAATTTTTTTTTATCTACCTTATAGATACTTTTTTCATAATTAAAATACCGCCAAATATAAACAAAATCAAAGGAATTACCCAAAGTAAAATAGTATTTTTGTTAATTTCTGGATCATAAACTATCCAATCCCCATACTTATTTTTTAGAAATTCATATATCTCAGTCTCATTTTTTCCTTCATCAATTTTTTTATAAATTAATATTTTCATACTTAAAGCAAAATCAGATTGTGAGTCATAAACCGACTGGCCTTGGCATATTAAACATCTTAAATTTTTTGAAATCTTTTCAACCATCTCAGAATTTTCAGCTTTTAAAGAATTTAAAAAAATTATAGTAAAACCAAAAATATATAATATTAATTTAATTTGTTTCATTTTTTATTAGCTCTATTATCTCTCTAAATTTTAAATTATCCAATGGTCCAATATATTTTTTTAATATTACTTTATTTTTGTTTACTAAGTAGGTTTCAGGTATACCAATAGCTCCTAGTTCAATTGATTTAGTTCCATCTTTATCTATTAAAACTTTAGAATAAGGATTTTTCAAATCACTTAAAAATTTTAATGCGTTTGATCTTTTATCTTTGTAATTAACTCCAATAATATTTATCTTATTTAGATTTTTTAGTCTTAATAAATAAGCATGTTCTTCTCTGCAAGGCACACACCATGATGCCCATATATTTATTATTGAAAAATTACTATTATTTATTAATTCTTCTAATAAAATTTCTTCTTGATTATTAAGACTTTTAAAAACAAGACTAGTTTCAATTTTATTCAAAGTTTTTTCAGGTAAATAATTATTTGGTTTATCTAATCCTTTTAAGAATATGAAAAAAATAAAAAAACTTAAAATAATAAAGATTATAAATTTTAAATTTTTAATCATTTTTTTAGGTAACCTAGAATTCCACCTGTTGATATAAGAATTATAGAAAACCAAATCCACATCATTAAAGGTTTATACTGGTATCTAACATTATAATAACCGTCATCTTTTATAACGTTAAATACTAAAAAATTATCAGAATAAATTGTTGAAGCAATGTCTGCTTCACTGGTTAAAGTTTTGGGCTGATTGTATATTCTAACTTCTGGTTTTAAATTTATAATATCCTGGTTATCAATTATAATAAATTCAGCTAATAAGGATTTATAATTTGATTTCTCGATAATTTTTATATTTTCAAATTTAATTATTTTATTCATAAATACTCTTTCATCTCCAACTTTCATATTTGATGAAAATTCTTTTGAAAATACACCATTGAATAAAATACTGAGAATAAATAAACTAAATCCAAAATGTGATATTTTTTTTGATAGTTTTGAATCTTTGAAAAAAAAATCTTTAATTGTTAAAATGAATAAAAAGAAACCCAAAGCAAAAAGTGGGATAGCTAGTACAAAGGTGGAGCCATAAAATCTAACTAACAAATATGATATTAATAATGAAATTATTAATATAACAAGCTGGTTTAAATTAATTTTATTAAAATTACTTTTTATCCATTTTAAATTTGGTCCTATGGCCATAAATAATAAAAATGGAATTAAAAATAGACCTATTAATTTCTGATAAAATGGCGGACCAATTGAAATTTTTGAACCATTTATTACTTCTAAAAATATCGGATATATTGTTCCAATTAAAACTACAGATAAAAAAAACATCATAAACCAATTATTAACTAGAATACTAGTTTCTCTGCTCAATAAATAAAAATTGGATGAACTTGTTGAATTTTTTTTGTGAAAAATAAAAAAAATAAATAGAGCTAATAAGATTAAGAAAAATAAAAAACATAAGATAAACACTCCTCTGGATGGATCATTTGCAAAAGTATGTATGGAATTTAAAATTCCCGATCTAACTAAGAAAGTTCCACTCATACTTAATAAAAAAGTAGTAATTGAAAGAATAATTATCCACGAGTGAAACAAATTTCTTTTCTCTAAAACAATTACCGAATGCAAAAGTGCAGTTAAACAAAACCATGGCATTAATGATACATTTTCAACTGGATCCCAAAACCAAAATCCTCCCCAACCAAGTTCATAATATGCCCATATTGAACCAAGCATAATTCCAATACTTAACAATACCCACGAAATTATTATCCAATTTTTGATGTGTTCAGCCCAAATTTTATTTATTGAACCACATACTAAAGCTGACAGTGACGAAGAAAAAATTATAGAAGTTCCAACATATCCAAAATATAAAATAGGAGGATGAATTGCTAAAGCTGGATCTTGTAAAATTGGATTTAAACCCATTCCTTCTTTTGGAATTGGAAATATACTTGAAAATGGATTTGATGTAAAAAGAATGAAAAACAAGAAACCAATAATTATAATTTCCTGAAACATTACAGTTAATAATCTATACTTTGTTGATAATTTTTTTGAATTAATTAAAAAAATAAATAAAAAAATAACTAAAACTAATAACCACAAAAGAAGACTTCCTTCATGGTTTCCCCATGATCCAGATATTTTATAAAACAATGGTTTTGTAGAATGAGAATTATTATAAACAGTTTCGTTACTAAAATCTGAATTTACAAATCCAAAAATTAAACTAAAAAAACTTATCAAAACCATAAGTAACTGTATTGATAGAACTGAAAAAATTTTGCTATCTAAATATTTAAAATTATTTCTAATTAAAATTGATGATTGAAATATTAAATAAAAGGAAGCAATAAGTGAAATGTATAATGAGTAATTTCCTATTTGATTAATCATTGTTTATTATCTTTTAAAGCCTCACTAACTTCAGGTGGCATATAATTTTCATCATGTTTTGCTAGAATTTTAACTGCTTTTAAATATGATCTATCTTTTAAAAAACCTTCAGCAACAACTCCTTTTCCTTCTTCAAATAAATTAGGTATTGATCCATTAAAACTTACTATTAATTCATTTTTAAAATCAGTAATAATAAAATTAATTTCTGATTCATTTGTTATTATTGAATTTTCTTTAACCATACCCCCAACTCTGATTTTCTTACTGTCTAATTCAGATAAATTTTTAAGATCTGTTGGCGATTTAAAATAAACAACATTCTCTTCTAGAGATTTAATAGCTAAAAAAGCTATAAGTATTAATGATAAAAATATTAATAATATAAAAAAAGCTCTTAATTTAACTTTCTTACCATACATGAAAGGAAATGGTTAAATCTTGTAAACAGATGTATTTGCCAATAATTCTCTGTATGTTTTTTGTTTTTTTGCCAATTCAACTTTTTCAGAAGACAGATTTCTAAACTTTTTACCAAACTTTTTCTGCTCCTTTGTCAATTGAAACTTAATTATAAAGTATAAGAAAAAAAAACTACTTAGAGTGAATATAAATGATGACCAAACATACAGTCCATAACCATTCATAAATATAATTTCATTAATCATAATCTATCTAATCCTTTATTCTTAATTTTTATCAGTTCTGTATTATATTTCATTAAAAATATCAAAAGTGAAAATAGAGCAAATGCCGCAGTCATTATACCTAATGGAAGTAGCATCGAAGAGTGAATTGTGGTGTCTTTAAGCAAATTAACTGAGGCTGGCTGATGCAAAGTTGACCACCAATCTACTGAAAATTTTACTATAGGAATATTTATTAAGCCTATTATAGCAATGTAGGAACTAATTTTTATAGCTTTATCGTTATCATCCGTAATCCTCCATGACAAAATAAACATCAAATAAAATATTACTAATAATAACATTGAGGTAATCCTAGCATCCCAAGCCCACCAGGTACCCCAAGTAGGTATGCCCCATAGGGATCCCGTTACAAGAGCAATAATGTTAAATAATAACCCTGAAGGTGCTAAGCTTTTTGCAATAATAGAAAAATTTTTGTTTTTAAGTATCAAAATTCCAAAACTTAAAATTGAAATCAAAGAAAATATTCCTAATGAAATCCATGCAGAAGGAACATGTACATACATTATACGAACGGAATCACCTTGTTTATAATCCTCAGGTGATAAAACTAAAGCCTCTATTAATCCTAATAGCAAAACTATTATAAAAAGTGCTAACACAAACTTTTTTAATTTGTTAATTATTAATAAAGTATTGTTTGGATTAAAATAGTTTAACATTAAGTTTTTTTATAACATATATGTAAAAGATTAAAATTATTAGATAATATTCTGACCAAGAATACTGAGGGAGATAAATGTTACAATAAATTAGTACCCTTGGTCAGAATATATTTAAAAATAAGCTATAGTTATGACGATGATTTGTATTAAATGTGTTTAAATATTGGCTAATTTAGTTTGAAGGTTTAAAATAACTTGAACCCTTTTTTCCTGAAAATATTTCATTAATTAATGGGTGCTTTATTGGTTCTTCTGAATCATCTACCAACAAATTTTGCTCTGAAACATATGCTTCATAGGTTATTTCGTCATTTTCTGCTAACAAATGATAAAAAGGTTGATCTTTCTTTGGTCTAACATTCTTTGGAATAGATTGATACCATTCTTCAGAATTATTAAATTCAAAATCAACATCATAAATTACACCTCTAAAATCAAAGTGTTTATGTTTTACTACATCTCCAATAGAAAATTTTGCTTTTTGTGTACTCACACTTTTAATATGGATATTTGAAAAAAAAAATCAATAAAAAAAATATAATTGTTTTATTAATCTGCTAATATGTAGCAGTGAATAAATCAATTTTGAAATTTGTAACTGATATTGGCCCTCTAATAATCTTTTTTTTATTTTATTACAATAATGATAAAAATTTAAAAATAGCTATTCCTCCACTAATAGTTGCAACTATTATTGCAGTTTTAATTGTATGGATTCTTGAAAAAAAAGTTCCGATGGTCCCTCTATTAAGTGGAATATTAATTACATTATTTGGCGGTCTTACAATTTATTTTGATAATCCAATTTTTATTTATATGAAGCCAACAATAATTAATATTTTATTTGGTTTGGCATTATTTTTTGGAAAATTTTTTACAGATGAACCTATTCTTAAAAAAATTTTAGGTAAATCCCTACCACTTAGTGATGAAGGGTGGCGTATATTGAATAGTAGATGGATGTATTTCTTTTTTGCTCTAGCAATTTTAAACGAATTTATTTGGCGAACTCAATCTGAGGAATTTTGGGTAAACTTTAAAGTCTGGGGAATGCTGCCTATCACATTTATATTTACTGCATTTCAAATTGGATTAATTAACAAATATAAAATAAATGAATAGAAATTTAAAATTGGTAGTAAACAATATAAAAAAAGATCAAAAACAAAAATTTTTTTTTGAAAAGAATGAACTTAAAACAATACTTGATCTTTACGCCAAAATGGTATCTGAGGGTACTTGGAAAGATTATGGCCTCTCTATTTCTAGTAAACAAGTAAGTTTTATAGTTTTTAAAAATGCTGCTGAAAATGCTATATACAAAATTTGTAAAAATTTTAAACCATCTAATAATAATCTTAAATATTTAATTACTGACACAAATGGAAAAATTCTTAGAAATTCTTACGAACTAAAATTGTTAATAAATAATACTAATTGGAAAAAACTAATTAAATAAAATTATCTTCTTTGACCAAATAATCTTAACAACATTATAAATAAATTAATGAAATCTAAATATAATGTTAATGCACCCATTACAGCTTTTTTTCCCATCAACTCACCAGTATCTGAAGCTACATACATATTTTTTATTTTTTGGGTATCATAAGCAGTCAATCCTACAAATATTAAAACTCCTATAATTGAAATTGCAAAATACATCATAGAAGATTTTAAAAATATATTTACAATAGATGCAATTATAATTCCGATTAAACCCATCATTAAAAATGATCCAAATTTTGTAAGATCCCTTTTAGTTGTATAACCATATATACTCATAGCACCAAATGTTGCTGAAGATATGAAAAAAACTCTAGTAACACTCAAACCTGTATAAACTAATAAAATAGATGAAAGAGATAGACCCATTAAAGCAGCAAATATCCAAAAAGTAGTTTGAGCTTTCGATGCACTCATTTTATTAATTCCAAAACTCATATAAAATACTATTCCCAGAGGAGCTAACATTACAATCCATTTTAATCCCGATAGATAAATTGCATTTCCAAACTCTGTAAGAGCTATAATTGATCCATTAGCATCTGTTACAACTGAAATTTTGAAAGAAATAAGAGCTATGATTCCTGTGAGTAAAACTCCAGTTGCCATATAATTATAAACTTTCAGCATATATGCTCTTAGACCTTCATCCATTACAACAGTCTTTTTTGCTGCTGTTGATCTATTAAGAATATTGTTTCTATTGAAATCCATAATTACTATATAATAATTTTTTTATATATTTTCAAGCAGTCAAATTATAAGTAACAAATAGTTAATATTTATGAATTTTAGAAAATTAGGCAACACAAATATAGAAGTTAGCACGATTTGTTTAGGAACAATGACTTGGGGAGAACAAAATACTGAAAATGAAGCCTTTAAACAAATGGATTACGCTATTGATCAAGGAATAAATTTTTTTGATACAGCAGAATTATATGCTGTGCCCCCAAAGAAAGAAACTTATGGAAAAACTGAAGAAATAATTGGAAATTGGTTCAATTTAAAAAAAAACAGAAATAAAGTTATTTTGGCAACTAAAATAGCAGGTCCTGGACTTAATTGGATTAGGGGAGGAGGGAATCAATTTGATAAAAAAAATTTGACAATAGCTGTAGAAAAAAGTCTCAAAAGACTTCAAACTGATTATATTGATTTATATCAATTACATTGGCCTGAAAGAAAAAGTAATTATTTTGGAAAATTAGGCTATGAACATGACGATGATAAGAAATGGAACAATTTTGAAGATATACTAAACTCTTTAAATGAAATAATTAATTCTGGTAAAGTGAATTATATTGGGCTTTCAAATGAAACAGCTTGGGGACTTTCAAAATTTTTAGAGATTTCTAAATCAAAAAATTTACCTAGAATAATGTCAATACAAAACCCATACAATCTTTTAAATAGAACTTTTGAAATTGGTTTGGCAGAAACTTCGATTAGGGAAAAAAGTGGTTTATTAGCATATTCTCCTTTAGCTTCGGGTATTATGTCAGGAAAATACAGAAAGGGTGCTATGCCTGACGGTTCTAGAATGAAGTTATTCAGTAGCAGATTCCCAAGATATAAAACAAAAAACGCGATTAGCGCTGTTGAAGAGTATTATAAAATAGCAAAAAAATATAATCTAAATTTAAGTCAAATGTCGCTGAAATTTTGTGAAGTACAACCTTTTGTAACAAGTATAATTATTGGGGCTACGACAATGGATCAGTTGAAAACTGATATAGAAAGTGTAAATGTAAAATTAGATGATGAAGTTATTAAAGAAATCAATGAGGTTCAAAAAATTTATACAAATCCATGTCCATAATTAAAAAAACAATATATATAATATTTTTCTTAGTAATTTTTTCTTTTTCTACAGCTCAATCTGAAGAATTGCAAAAGCTAGGAAAATTTAAAGATTGGGAAGCTGTTCTGGTTGATAATAAGGACAATAAAGTTTGTTTTGCTCAATCAAAACCCGTTCTGCAATCTCCTAAAAAAGGAGATAGGGAAGCCAGATTATTTGTAACATTTAGACCGTCTGATAAAATAATAGATGAAGTAAGTATTACTTCAGGATATGAATATAATAAACAAAATTCCATAATTGCAACTTCTGGAAAGTCTAAATATAAATTTGATATTACCCAAGATAATTTTGCATGGATTTCTAGTAATAAAATTGAAAAAAAAATAGTAAAAAGAATGAAAAAAGCCTCAAGAATTATGATAACTGGTTATAATAAATCTGGTTCCCAAACAATTGATCATTACTCTTTAATGGGTTTTACAAAAGCATACAACGCAGCAAAAAAAAATTGTTCATAAAATAATGAGATCTAAAAAAAAGATAGTACTTGCCTATTCAGGCGGGCTGGATACATCTATAATTTTGAAATGGTTACAGGAAAATTATAATGCTGAAGTTATATGCTATACTGCTGATATAGGTCAGAAAATAGAAAAAGTAAAATTAATAAAAAACGCAAAAAGATTAGGAGTTAAAAATATTATCATTAAAAATTTAAAAGATACTTTCGTTAAAGAGTACATTTATCCAATGATTAGAGGTCACGCTGTGTATGAAGGTATTTATTTATTAGGAACTTCAATTGCAAGACCACTAATTGCAAAAGACCAGATTAGAGTTGCAAAACAATTTAAAGCTTATGCAGTTTCTCATGGATCTACAGGTAAGGGAAATGACCAAGTAAGATTTGAACTTGGATATCACTATTTTGGTCCAAAAATAAAAATAATAGCACCTTGGAGAATATGGAAACTTAAATCTAGAACAGACCTAATTAATTATGCAAAAAAACATAAAATACCAATTCCAAAAGATAAAAAAGGTGAGTCACCTTTTTCTGTCGATGATAATTTATTTCATACATCAACTGAAGGTAAGGTATTAGAAAATCCAAAAAATTCAGCTCCTGAGTTTATTTTTCAAAGAAGTATTTCGCCTGAAAAGGCACCTAATAGACCAACATATGTTATAATTAATTTTAAAAATAGTGATCCAATTGGAATTAATGGAAGAAAGTTATCTCCATCTAATCTTTTAGAAAAACTTAATTTATTAGCTGGAAAAAATGGAATAGGAAGAGTTGATTTAGTAGAAAATAGATTTATTGGCATAAAATCTAGAGGTGTTTATGAAACTCCTGGGGGAACTTTGTTATTAAATGCCCATCGAGCAATAGAGTCTGTAACACTTGATAAAGAAACAATGCACAAAAAAGACTTGGTAATGCCTAGATATGCAGAGTTGATTTATAATGGTTACTGGTACTCTAAGGAAAGATTTAAACTTCAAAAAATTATTGATCTTAAAAGAAATAAAGTAAACGGATCAGTTAAACTTAAGCTTTATAAAGGTAACATTACTATTCAATCTAGAAAAACTAAAAGTAGTGCTTATTCTGTGAAAAAAGTTTCATTTGAAGAAAATAAAACTTTTAATAAATCAAATGTAGAAAGATTTATTAATTTTCACAAAACAAAACTTAGATAAAATATTTTATTTAATTTATGAAAAAAATTTTTTTATTCATATTTATTTTTTTAAATTTTCATTTTGTTTCATTGGCAGAAAATTTAAAATTTAAAAGTATTGCTTCTTTAAATAAACCTTGGGGATCATCATTTATAACTAACGATGAAATTATAATAACTGAAAAAAGTGGAAAAATTAAAATTGTAAATATTCTAAATGGTAATATAGCCGAAGTAGAACATAATCTTAATTTTTTAGAATATGGACAAGGTGGATTACTAGATATTCTTCATAAAGATAGTTTTATTTATATTTCTTACACAGAAAATAGGGAAAATTGGAAAACTAGCACTTCAATTGCAAAGGCCAAATTAGATAAAAAAAAATTATTATTTAAAAATATTTTTCAAGCAAATCCACCTATAGACTCTGGTTACCATTTTGGCTCAAGATTAGCCATTAAAGACAATTATCTTTTTGCATCTGTGGGTGAAAGAGGTGGGGGAATGATTGCTCAAGATGCGTCCAAACATCCAGGCAGCATAATAAGAATTTATTTAGATGGAAGTGTTCCTAAAGATAATCCTAGATTTCAAAATAAACCAAAATGGTTACCAGAAATATATCAAATAGGAATTAGAAATCCTCAGGGTTTAACTTTATCTCCATTTGATAGAAAAATTTATATTAGCAATCATGGTGCTAAAGGTGGTGATTTTTTTGGGGAGGTTAAAAAAGGGGAAAATTATGGATGGAAAATTTTAGGTTGGGGAGGAAAAAATTATTCAGGACTACCAATTGGACCAAAATGGAAACCGGGCTTTACAAAAGCTATTCAATATTGGGTACCATCAATAGCAACAAGTGCAATTAAAATTTATAAAGGTGACGAGTTTAAAGAATGGAATGGACATGCTTTAATTACTTCTCTTAAAGATCAATCATTAAGAAAATTAATTTTTGATGATTTATCTAATGTAAAAGAAGAAATTATATTTAAAGATAAAATTGGCAGAATTAGAGATGTTATTATTCATCCAGAAAATGGAAAAATTTTCTTTTTAAACCATGATAGCTTATTAATGATGGAAAAAAATTAATTGTATGATAGAAAATTTTTTAAAGACTGAAACTCTCCAACTTTAAAAATTACTGCATCATCTTTTTTAAATCCATACTTTTCTGCACTATCTTTAAATCTAACTGGTGGTTCCATTATTGGTTCTAGAGACAATACAAATGTACCCCAATGCATTCCGATTACTTTTTTACTTTTTAAATCTCTTGAAATGCTTAGAGCTTCTTCAGGATTTGTGTGGTAAGTTGATTTATCTTTAAATGGCATTATTGGATAAAAATTATAAGCACCAATATTAATTAAAGTTAAGTCTATAGGTCCAAATTTATTTCCTAATTCTTTATAAATATTTCCTACTCCTGTATCACATGCAAAAAAGAATTTTTTATTTTTATATTCAATTAAAAAATTTCCCCACAAAGTTTTATTAGTATCAGTTAAACTTCTTTTTGACCAATGAACAGCTGGCAACAATGTTACTTTTAAATTTTCATTTACTTGAATTTCGTCATACCAATCCATTTCATTTACATCTCTATATCCATTTCTAGTAAAATATTTACCTAGTTTTAGTGGAAGCATCACTTTTGCATCTTTATAAGGAAATTTTCTAATAGTCATCATATCTTGGTGATCATAATGATTATGAGTTAGTAAGAATAAATCTGTTTTAGGAATTTCTTTTAATTTTAAAGCTGGTTCGGTAAATCTTTTTGGTCCAAAAATTAAAGGTCCAGCATTTTTAGAAAAAACTGGGTCAGTTATAATTGTTGTATTTCCTAGCTTTATTAAGAATGTGGCATGGCCTACCCAACCAATATAATCATCATCTTTTAATCTTTCTAAGTCTAATAAAACTTTTTCCCTTTCAACCACATGTTCTTTGGGAACGGTCATGTCTAATTTTTTCTTTTCTTCATTAAATATTTTAAAAGACCATTTAGAATTAGAATTTCGCTCGGGTGATCCTTCGGGGTTTCTAAAAGTGCCGTCTGCTAAATGATGATAAGGTTTTTTTTCCATTGAAAATAAACTTGAGTTATAAATTTAAATATAAAATAATATAATTAAAAATTTCATAATTTAAAATTCAATATATCAATTTGTTTGAAATTTTTATGCCTCTAACAAATTGAATACTTTATTGTGTTGAGATCTTTTAAAACATTCAATTGTATTTTTTAATAAACATGCAATTGTCATTGGTCCAACTCCCCCGGGAACTGGAGTTAATGCTTTTGCAACTTTAGAGACTTCTTCAAATGCAACATCGCCTACAATACCCTTTTCAGTTTTATTAATACCTACATCTATTACAATCGCATCCTTCTTAACCCAATCTGCTTTTATTAACTCTGATATACCTACTGCAGCAACTATAACATCAGCTTGTTGGCATTCACCTCTAAGGTCTTTAGTTTTTGAATGTGTAATTGTAACTGTGCAATCCTCTTGTAATAGTAATTGAGTCATCGCTTTTCCATTTAAATTTGATCTACCAACCATAACAGCTTTTTTTCCTCTTAAATTTGGTTCTATTTTTTTTAGTAAGTAGTAACACCCAAGAGGTGTACATGGAATAGAACCTTGGTAACCTGAAGAAAGATTTCCTACATTCATTGGATGCAGACCATCAACATCTTTATGAGGTGAAATAGCTTTGATAATATTTTGTTTATCAATTTGTTTTGGTAAAGGTAATTGAACTAAAATTCCAGATACAGTTTCATCATTATTAAGTTCGTCTATTTTATCTAGAATAGTTTGTTCATCAACATTATCAGGATATTTTATTACGTCTGATTTTAATCCAACTTCATTTGCTGCTTTTTCTTTATTACGCACATAAATCTTACTGGGTGTAAGATCGCCAATTAAAATCACTGTAAGTCCTGGAACTTTATTATACTTTCCCTTTAATTCTACAACTTCATGTTTAAGTTCTTCTCTTAATTCTGCTGCTTGTTTTTTTCCGTTGATTAAAATCATGTATATTAAAAAATTAATGGTGCTAAATAGAGCTTCATACACATTTCTATAAACCATATCAACAAAAGAAGAATAATTGGAGATATATCAAAAGCTCCCAAATTGGGCAAAAATCTTCTTATTTTATTATAAATTGGATCTGTAAGTTTATAAGTAAATTCTAAAATTGAGTAAACAAATCTATTTGTTGTATTTAAAATATTGAAAGCCACCAGCCAACTTATAATTACATTAGCTATTACTACATAAGAATATAGTTTTAGTAGCTGAAGTATCAAATAATAAATTGCAATCATTTTTTTTCTACATAAATAGATTGGCTCGGGAATGCAAAAGATGCACCATTTCTTTCAACTATTTGTTTAATTTCTAATGCTAATTTTTCTTTAACTGAAAGCCACTCTTCCCATTCGTCCGTTTTACTAAAACATCTTACATACATATCTATTGAACTATCAGAAAATTTATCAACTCTAACAGCAATTCCTATAGAAGTATCAAAATCATTATTGTTTTTAATATGTTCTTCAATTTGATTTCTAATTGTCTTTAACTGATCAACTGTAGTATCATATTGAAGAGTTATCATCCAACTAATCAACCAATTAGTAGTTTGACTAATATTAATTACTGCATTTTCTGCAAATTGAAAGTTTGGAATGATTGCTATCGATTTATCAAATTTCCTAATTACTGTTGATCTAAATCCAATTCTTTCAACAATTCCTTCAATAATTCCTTCTACTAAAATCCAATCTCCCATTTTAAACCTTTTTTCTACTAATACCAATATTCCTGAGATCAAGTTTTTGAATAAGTCTTGAGCTCCTAAAGCTACAGCAACACCAAATAAACCAAGTCCAGCAATTATAGGACCTATTTTTATTCCCCATAATTCAAGAACAGCTGCAGCTCCTAAAATAAATATTAATATTTTTAAAGATTTTATAATCCAACCTACCAGTTCTCTTGTTAATAATTTATCTAAGCCACTTAAGATATATGATATTGGTTCTATAATTTGATGGATAATCCAAAAAATTAAAATTGTTATTAATGTTCTATTAATATTATCAACGAAAGATCTAGAGTCTTCTGAAAAAGACATATAATGACTTGCAAAAAAAACACCGAGTACAATTGGTAAAAATCTAGCTGGACCTTCCATTGCTTTAACAAAGGTATCATCAAGCTTATTTGTAGTTCTTTTAGAGATTATTTCTAATTTTTTTATTATTAACTTACTGATTAATCCTCTAAAAATTAAAAATAAAAAAAATATGCCTAGGCCTATAATAATTTGAAAAAAATCAACTCCTAAGATTCCTTTTTGCCAAACAGATAAAAAAAGGTCTTTAAAATTATTAAATACATCCATAATTAAATTTTATATAATAAAAATTCCTCTTCACCAGGATTAAATAAAAATATTTTTTTCCATTTTATTTGATTTAATCTTGAAGAGGCTTTTTCTCCCAAACACATTAAGTTAGTATTCATCCAAATATCTAATAAATCATATTTTTTCATTAAATTTAAATAATTTCTTGCACTATTTTCCGAGTAAATGAATATTATATCAGGAGTAGTTAATTTTAAATCTTTGATAAAATTCTCATTTACTTCCTCAATAGGAAGAACATCATAATTAACTATTCTTTTTACCAAATAGCCCTCGGAGATTAATTCTTTATGTAGATTAGATGATATAATTTCTCCACTGATATAAAGTAAATTTCCTTCCTTTTGGTCAAAGTTTTGTAAAATAATTTCTTTTAAATTTTTTACATTTCCATCTGCGCAATAAGTATTTTGAAAACCATTTAATTTTGCAACTTTTTCAGTAGATGATCCCACGCAAAAACAATAAATTTTTTTATCTATTTTTTTTAAATTTAAATTTTTAACTGCATTTGAACTTGTAAATATTATTCCTTTATATTCATTATAATCAGGAGATTTATAATCAAGAGACTTAATTTTAATTACGGGAAGATGAGAAACTTTATGTCCTAATGAAGTAAATTTTAAGATCAATTCTTTACTATCTTCTAGTGGTCTTGTTAATAAAATATGCATTACCTTTTATACGATCCTTTAGATTTAAATTTTAATTGCTCTCCTATACTTTTGCCTAAAGTTAAATATGATTTTTTTTCATCGCTTTCGTTCATAAAATATCTTTCATTTCCATCTACTGAAAAAAGTTCAGTTTTTAGATTAATTTTTTCATTTTCAATTTTAGCATAAACTCCTACAGCGGTATCACAATCACCTTCTAATATTTTTAAAACTTCTCTTTCTGTATTTGCTAAAATTCTTGATTCTTCATTGTTAATTTTTTCCAATAAATTTTTTATCTCGTTGTCTTTATCTCTACATTGCATGGCTATAATTCCCTGGCCAGCACAAGGTATTAATTCCTCTACATTAAACTCTTGTGATATTTTTTGATTTAAACTCAAAGCATCTATTCCTGCTTTAGATAAAAGGATTGCATCATATTCGCCACTTTCTAATTTTTTTATTCGTGTGTCCACATTTCCTCTTATTAATTTGTAATTTAGATCTGGTCTTTTTTTTTTAAGTTGAAACTCTCTTCTATAAGAAGATGTTCCAATAATTGAATTAGATTTTAAATTTTCAAATTTGATATTACCTTTGCTTATTAAAATTTCATTTGGTGAATTTCTTTTTAAAAAATAATTTGTTATCAATCCTTCTGTTTCTATTGATGGCATATCTTTTAATGCATGAACAGCTATATCAATTTCATTATTAATTAATTCATTTTCAATTTTTTTCGAGAATAATCCTTTGCCACCCAAGTTTGATAATCTATCTTTTTGATTTTCATCCCCGGATGTTACAATTTTTTTCATTTCAATTTTACCAGTAAAATCTTTTTGTAATTCAGACCTCACTTTATTCGCATAAATCAATGCTAACTTGCTACCTCTAGATCCAATAATGATATTTTTTTTTTCCATAAATTTTATTTTTATTACATTCTTATAGTTTAATTGTATTAATAAGAAAAAATTTTTTATGGCAGAAAAACCATTAATATTAGGGATTGAAACAAGCTGTGATGAAACAGCGGTATCATTAATTCAAGATGATGGGAGTGGAATACCTAAAATATTATCTAATGTAATATCGAGCCAGTTTGATATTCACAAAGAATTTGGAGGTGTTGTTCCTGAATTGGCCGCAAGATCTCATGTAGAGAAAATTGATTTAATTGCAAAAAAAGCAATTAAGGAAAGTGGAATTAGTTTAGATAAAATATCTGCAGTTGCAGCAACAGTAGGGCCTGGATTAATAGTTTGTTTAACTGTTGGATTAAATTTTGGAAAAGCAATTGCTTCATCTTTAAATGTACCTTTTATAGGAGTAAATCATTTAGAAGGTCACGCACTAAGTCCTAAACTACATTTAAAATTAGATTATCCTTATCTTATTTTATTAATTTCAGGTGGTCATAGTCAGTATCTAAGTGTTAATGGACTTGGAGAATATAAAAGATTTGGAACAACAATTGACGATGCTTTAGGTGAAGCATTTGATAAAACTGCAAAACTTTTAGGAATTGAATTTCCAGGTGGACCAAAATTAGAAAAATTTGCTGAAAAAGGTGACCCTAATAGATTTGAACTCCCAAAACCAATTATTAATAAAGGAGGTTGTAATCTTTCTTTTGCTGGATTAAAAACTGCAATTTTGAGAATTGTAAAAAAAATTAAAACTGAACAAGAAAAATTTGATCTTGCCGCTTCATTTCAAAAAACAATTGAGGAAATATTATATACAAAAACAAAAGTTGCATTTGAAGAATTTAAAAAAATAAATTCTAATAATAATAGTTCATTTGTTGTAGCTGGAGGGGTTGCGGCAAATAAAGGCATTAGAGAAAAATTAATAAAAGTTAGTAATGAAAATAATTTTAATGCAATTTTTCCTGATCTTAAATTATGTGGAGATAATGCTGCAATGATTGCAATGGTAGGATTAGAAAGATTTAAAGCTCAACAGTTTGATAATTTAGATTTGCCAGCAAGCCCAAGGCTACCTCTTGATAAAAGTGCAAAATTTTTAAAAGGAGCAGGGGTAAAATTATAATGAAAATAGTTACTCTAATACCAAGCGCAACTGAAATTGTTTCTTTTTTAGGTCAAAAAAAATATATTATAGGAAAATCCCATGAGTGTGATTTTCCTAGAGATTTGTCTAAAATTACAAAACTAACAGAACCTAAAATTAATGTTGAAGGCACAAGTGTTGAAATTCACAAACAAATAGAGGTGATTTTAGAAAAATCTTTATCAGTTTACAAAGTTCATGTAGATAAGTTAAAGAAGTTAAATCCAGATTTTATTGTTACCCAGTCTCATTGTGAAGTCTGTGCAGTAAGTTTTTCAGAAGTTGAAAATATTACTAAAGAACATCTAGGAAAAAATACTAAAATAATTTCTCTACAACCTAACAAACTAGAAGAAGTCTTTAATGATATTAAAAGGGTAGCCAAAAGTTTAAAAGTTTATAATGATCATAACAATAAATTAATAAATAACTTAAAGATTAGATTAAACGATATCAAAAAAAAAACAAAAAAATTGAAAAAACCTAAAATTTTATGTGTAGAGTGGATAGATCCACTAATGGCTGCGGGAAATTGGATGCCAGAAATGACTAGGATAGCAGGAGGTGAAGATATTTTAGGAAAAATTGGCACAGACTCACATTGGATAAAATTTGAAGATATAAAAAATCAAGATCCTGAATTTATTGTTTTTATACCTTGTGGATTCAATCTAAATAAAACTTTTAAAGAAGTAAAAAAATTAATTAATATGAATAATGTATGGAAAAAATTAAAAGCTTTCAAAAATAAAAATTTATATATAACAGATGGAAATCAATATTTTAATAGACCAGGACCAAGATTGATTGATTCTATTGAAATATTAGCTGAAATATTTCATTCTAATAAATTTAATTTTGGACACAAAAACAAGGGATGGATTAATTTTTTTGATAAGAAATAAATTAAAAAGCGATATAGAAAATAAAAATTTAGATGCAATACTGGTTACTTAAATCCGAGCCCAATGTTTGGTCAATTGATCAGCAAATTAAAGCAGGAGAAAAAGGAGTTAATTGGGATGGAGTAAGAAATTATCAGGCT
>Ga0208261_1000403_pt1 | contig 17388 bp, 13 predicted proteins | sample Knorr_S7_td_DCM__FD_185595 | JGI IMG/M metagenome (GOLD analysis project Ga0208261, IMG submission 185595) | Marine microbial communities from Southern Atlantic Ocean transect - Knorr_S7_td_DCM_ad_131m_LV_B (SPAdes) (version 3) | ecosystem: Environmental > Aquatic > Marine > Oceanic | place...
TTACTGTCATATTTAACTTGTTGAGTGTTTGAGTAAAATAAACTAGTTTCTCCCTCAGTTTTCGAGGTATAGATTGAAATTAATTTTAGCAACCCATAACGAGGGTAAGACTGTGGAGATGCAGCATGCACTATCGCATTTACCCCTTGAGGTGATCACTCTCAATGATTATCCTCACATAGGAGATATTCCTGAAACAGGCAATACCCTTGTTGAAAATGCCTTTATTAAGGCAGAAACGGTCTTCAAAGAAACAGGTATTCCTGCATTAGCTGATGATACTGGGCTGGAGATAGATGTATTAAATGGAGCTCCAGGCGTGTATTCAGCGCGCTATGCTGGTGAAAGCGCAACATTCGAGGAAAATTGTAGTAAAGTAATAGATGAGTTGAGTGAAGTTGCCCCTGAGAAAAGAACTGCGAGATTTCGTACAGTGATTGCTTATGTAAATAAAGACGAAAAGCTTCATTGTGAAGGCGTTGTCAATGGAATGATTCTCGATAAAAAAATAGGCACAAATGGTTTTGGCTATGATTCTATTTTTTTCTACCCAGAGCTCAAAAAAACCTTTGCAGAGCTAAAAAAAGACGAAAAGAATAATGTTTCACATCGTGGTAAAGCTTTACGTAACTTCTGCAAAATACTCGAAAAACAAATAAATCATAAAAGTAATGAAATTTAAGGAGCTGACTATAGTCATAACGTTAACGGATTAAATTCGCAAAAAGCGATAAATATTTGCCATATTGGCATTGTTAACAATTAATTATAGGAGGTAGGTCTTTTGACTAGAAAGAACCTACATAACAGCATTTTCTTATGGGTGGCCATCACTTTTATGATAAATGGTCAAGAAAATCCGTCCGCCTATGAATTGCCAGATCATTGGTATCCAACCTCTAGATTTGTCATCAAGCCATTCAAGCAGCAAGAATTCATTTTGTCAGTTCCCCATGACTCAGTTAGATATCAAAGTAGAAATCTAATCAAATTACCTTTTATTATTATTGAGAGTACCAAAATTTCTAGAGATTGGTCCACAATAGAATTTTCAGGTAAGCTCCAGGGTAAGTCCTACAAAGTACCATTTATAGCGCCTTTAGATTGGTACATAGATAAAAAAATACAAGTGAACCGGAAGATAGCCTTAGCCAAAGTCTTTACCGACACCTCACAAGTTTTGATATCTCAATCCCAATTTTTAAGAGATAACAGAGGACGAGGTATAGAAGTGATTGGAATGAATGTTGGTCAATTGGGGAGAGTGTCGTTATCAGCTAGAGGGAATGTAACAGTGAAAGGAAACCTTGTTTTTCAAGATCAAGAGCTCATTCGATCAAAGGTCAGTGAAACTAGGAATACCCATTTAAAATTCGATCAAACTCAGCGTATTAGCGTTGAAGGGCAAGTGGGTGAAAGGATTTCTGTTAATGTTGACCATGACTCAGAGCGAGACTTTAACTGGGAAAACAATATTCGCATTAACTACAAAGGTAAGGAAGACGATATCATGCAATCGGTCGATGCTGGAAATGTATCTTTATCTCTTCCAGGCTCACAGTCACTAATGGGATCAGCTAGCCACCAAGGCTTATTTGGAGTTAAAACTACGTCGAAATTTGGACCAATGGATGTTACCGCTATAGCATCAGTTGTCAATACGGAAAAAAAATCGGAGCAGTATAAAGGAACCAGCGAATCACAAACACAGCAAATCAAAGATTACAACTACATTAAAAATCAATATTTCTTTGTTCATGAATGGTTTCGTAATGGTGCATCATTATCGCTCAATGGCGTACCAGTCGATATCCCAGCTTTTTACCCACTTAAAGAAGGTTTGCATCAAATTGGAAATATTGTTATTCGCAATTTTGAATTATACCAATTGGATCAATCAACAAATTCAGAAACAAATCCTGGGACTGCTTTTGCCAATCTGCAAAATCCTGAGGAAAGCAATGATCAGACTGGAAACTTTAAACGATTAGAACAGGGTCAGGACTATACGCTAAGTGAGGATCTAGGTTTCATTCGTTTACGACAAAAAGCTACAGATGAAGTTATTGGCTGTACATTTATCATCGCTGATCGCGCGACTGGGGATACACTTTCAATTATTGGTGAAGGTATTTCTTCAACGAATGATGCATTAAAATTAAAAATGTTAAAACCTAGAAACCTCAATCCTAGTCACCCGGTTTGGCCATTAATGTTTAAAAACGTTTATTACCTTGGAACAAATAATATAAATAAAGAAGGATTCGATTTAAGAATAATTAATGACCGTTTAACTGTCCCCAGTCATCTTAATCCTCAGGGTAATCCATATATTACCTTATTTGGCCTAGATAGCTTAAATGAGAGCGGTATTCGTACACCCGATCAAAAAATTGATCTGACTAATCCAAATATAATTAGCCTAACTAATGGGGAGGTATTTTTACCAGCATTCCATCCATTCGCAGCGGATACAGTGCTTGATGGAAATCAAACAAATGGATTAAAAGGATCCCTAGGTGAAGGTAAAATGTATTTTTCAACGCAACGAACACAGATTAGCAATGATAGTAGATTTACTATAGAAGTTGATTATTCCAATCAAAGCTCAACAATAAATCTTGGATTTATGATTGTTGAAGGAAGCGAGCAAGTATCTAGAGGAGGTGTACCATTAAAGCGCGGCATTGATTATCAAGTAGACTATTTTAGCGGCACAATTGTTTTATCAGATAACATTGATCCTAATTCTGAGCTTAATGTAACCTTCGATCGTCATCAATTTGTCAATTTTGATAAAAAAACTATCCTAGGTATACGATCACAAATGGATATTGGAGACAATTCATTTATTGGCGGAACTGCGCTCTATTACAATCAATCAATTATGAATGAAAAAGTTGAGGTTGGATACGAGCCTATGAGAAATTTTATGTTTGGAGTAAATGGTCGATTTAAAAGAGACCTACCATTTATAACTCAATCTTTAGATAGAATGCCTATTATTGAAACAGATAAGCAGTCTGGGATTTCATTTGAAGGAGAATTTGCACAGATTCTACCGAATCCCAATCCAATCAATAATAAGGCCACTGGTGATCCAAATGGAGTCGCATTTATTGATGATTTTGAGGGTTCAAAAAGAACAACCTCAATCCCTATACTAAGACGATTTTGGCGTGAAGCCTCTGCACCACTTGACCTTACAATAGGAGCGCCAGTTGATCAATTCAAAAGAGCAAAGTTAAGATGGTTTAATCCATTCGCGCAGATTCGAACGAAAGATATTTGGCCTAATTTATCAACATCAATACAAGCACAGAATGAGACAACTGACATTTTGGTTTTAAGATACAATAAACGTGCCCATCAAGAAGCCATTCCAAATGATTCCTTGTGGAGTGGAATTATAACCCCTTTTCACTCTGGAGATTATGATCAAACCCAAACAAAGTTTTTTGAAATTTGGCTTCAAGGAGAAGGCGCCACTGTTTCGGTAGATCTTGGACAAATAAGCGAAGATAGAGATGGAAATGGACAATTAAATACGGAAGATAAGCCTGTAGGCGGATTGATCGGTGATGGCATCTTAGATGATGATGAAGATATTGGATTGGATGGTTGCCGTGATGAATTTGAAGATGGCTGGGGGGCCTGTCTCGATCCTTTGGGGTTATCTTATAATGATTATTTAGCATCAGGAGAGACTTTATTGATTAATGCTAGCAGCGATGTTGAGGTAAATGACCCAAATGATGATAATTGGGAATACGCAGAAGGAAGCAATGACTATACCAAGATAAATGGTACGGAAAAAAATGCTTTAGATGCAGGAAGATATCCAGACACGGAAGATTTAGACAGAACGGGATTCCTTGATCGTACCAATGATTATTTTACAAAATCATTTTCGCTATCAGATACAACTTATTTAGCTGGTGAAACAAAAAAAAATGGAGTCTCAACAGGGTGGAAGCTATACAGAATACCTTTGATTGATTTTGAAACAACAAATTCTTTAAAGGGCAAAACCTGGGATAACATTCATCATCTACGGCTAAGACTAAGCAACGCATCACAGCCAACCACTATTTATGTGGCTAAAATTGAACTGGTTGGAAATGAATGGCAAGAGCTAGGCATTGCTTCAGATACCAGTGAAGTATACAGCAAAGAGAATGCAGATTCAGTTTTTGCAATATCAGTTGTCAATACAGATGATAATGCTAACTATAAACCACCCAGAGGAGTGCAAGGTGAATTTGATAGAATTAATCAAATAAGATCAAAAGAACAATCTCTTGTAATGAAATTTAATGATTTACCTGGTAACACAAGCGGAGCAGCCATGAAGACACTTATGTCCCTGACTGGTGAAAGAGCACAAAGTTATCTTTCTTACGATAGGATGAAAATGTATGTGCATGGCTCAAGCCCATGGATAACGAATGATAAAACAGATGTACAAATGTTCATGCGTTTTGGATTTGGGGAAAATTATTATGAGATATCTCAACCGGTATACGATAGTTGGGATGAATCCAATAATCGCAATTCAATTAATTTAGATTTAAAATGGCTCACTAGCTTAAAGCTTCAAGATTCAACATCAATCAATAAATATTCACCTACTGATATTTTTAGAGACTCTACAAACTATAAGGAATATATTTTTACGGATGATTTAGGCGTTGAAACAGGAAAAGTAATTAGGATAAAAGGGCAGCCATCTTTAAATCGAATTCAATTTTTTATTGTTGGAGTTAAAAATTTATCAAACATTCCAATTTCAGGAGAAGTTTGGTTAGATGAATTAAGATTGAGCGGGGTAAAAAGAGATAAAGGCGTATCAATGCGATTGCAAAGTCGTTTTAATCTTGCTGATTTAGTAAATACATCATTTGCCTACCGGCGTCAGGATGCTGACTTTCATATGTTGCAAAAAAGACTTGGGTCTAATCAATCAAATGAAAGTTTTAATTTCAATGCAGGATTCAATATAGATAGACTATTACCATCGCAATGGGGCATAAAAATACCTATAACCACAAGCTTTGCAAATACAGTTAATAAACCAAAATTTTTTCCTGGGCAGGATGTTTTAGTAAACCAATCCTCACCACCCGACTCCATTTTAAATATCAATAATTCAATCAGTATGAATGTGACAGCTTCTAAAACTTCTAAATCAGATAATAAAATTGTAAAATATACTTTAGATCGATTAAAAACACGATTTAGCTTGAATCGCAGATCAAATTCAAATGAAATTCAAAAAGAAGTATTAAACGAAACCTATTCCGGTGGGCTATCTTATGCTCTTCCATTTGGAAGAAACAATTATGTCATGCCCCTTAAATGGATGTCTTCAGTTCCGTGGATTGGGGAAAAGATTGGCAATACTCATCTATACTACACACCCTCAGCAGTCAATGCATCTGTAAATTACAATGAACAGCTTACCCAGCGAACACCCAGAAGGGGAGAAAAATCTCCTGATGATTATAATTTTGGTTTGAATCAGTCTTATATAATGGATTATAAGGTAACGGAAATTATTACGACCAAATATAGCCGAACAATTAATAGCAATTTGAATGATTCCAGAGGATATCAGCTTAATTCTATCATGAAAGGAGATGTTGGTTTTATTTCTGATATAGGGGAAAATTTTAATTCATCTTTTTCACCGGTAATTTTTGATTGGCTTAAACCTTCTTTTAGTTATTCTTCAAATTATCGTTGGAATAAATCTCGCGATAAAAATATTGAAGGTTCAAATATTTCCAGTCAATTGAGACTGTCTTCTGGTGTTACATTATCACCAACGCGACTAATAGAGATATTCTATAAGCCTTCCACAGTTAGGGGTGCATCGGTTCAAAAACCTACAAGGAATATTCCATCCAGATCTCGTAGACGAACACCAGGAAGGATTGTTACTGAAGAAGATCAGGGGATAGAAGAATCTACAGAGAATAATAAAAACTCTTCAAAAGATAATGAAAAAAAGAAAGAAAATAGGGTTTTCAAATCGATGTATAGTTTTACAAAAAAGTTTAGCCCAATAAATATTTCATACAATGAGAATTATAATAAAACTGGACTTGGTGTTATTGGTGAAGTGCCGCTTGCTTATAGATTAGGCATGGATCAAAATCATAGCTTTAGTCATTCTAATCAGGTTGGTTCAAATACCGGTAATTTTGACCGAAAAAGAGATTTTTCGATACGATCGGGGTTAAGCTTGACTCGAATGATTAATATTTCATTTAATTATGCTCAGAATATATCAAGCAATCTAAGAGGATCGGGGCTAGAGCAAAGATCGGTATCCAGAGATTATCTATCTTATGGACAGTATTTAGAAAATGGATTTCCTTTTGTGGGCTGGTCCTTAAGATTTACGGGTTTAGAAAGAAATAAATTTCTAAGCAAATATGTAAATTCACTTAGCATAGATCATGCTACAACCGGTAAAGAAAGTAGGTCTTGGCAATTTGATCAATTCTCCGGACCACCCATCTCTTTTTTTGCGATTGATGATTTTATTTCCAGTTATCTTGATAAACAAAGAACTTCTCGAGTGAATATGAGTTTTGCACCGCTAGTAGGCGCTACAGTAGCTTTAAAGAAAGGGGTTTCAATAAATATGAGGCATAATCGTACATTTTCAAAAGAAATAACTGCAAACGGTGGACAAAAGATTTTTAATGACCAGTCATATCTTTTATCTGCAAATTATGCTCATAAGGGAGGTTTTAGTATACCATTACCATTTTTAGATAATTATAAGGTAAATAATCAGGTTAACTTCACCTTCAATTTTGATATGAATAAAAATAGAACATTACAAAAAGCGCAGGAAGCGACAAAATTTGCTGAAACTACATTTACCTCAAGTTGGAAGTCAGGTATTCGCTTAACATATTCTTTTTCAAAGTCTGTAAGCGGTAGCGTGGTATGGGAATATCGTGAAAATGACTCTAAACATACGGGTAAAAAAGTAGATAGGGATTTTGGATTTGATGTTAATTTGGCCATTAGAGGATAATGAAAAAATATAACTTTACCGCATTATTATTAATTTTTACCTGCGTTAGCTGCCAGCCAAAATCTCCGCTTTTTAGTGGAGAAAATGCTTTTAAGCATTTGATTAAGCAGTGCAGCTTTGGGCCGCGGAATCCTGGTTCTGAGGGACATAAAAATACTCTGAATTATTATTTAAAAACCTTTAATGGGCTTGCTGATACTGTTTTTACCCAGTCTTTTGAAGATGAAATGCCTCGAACCCGAGCGAAAGTAGAAATGAATAATGTTATTGCTCAATTTAATAGAGGATCAGCCAAGCAAATTATGATTTCTGCGCATTGGGATACTAGACCATGGGCTGATACCGGCAGTATCATGAAAAAAGAAATGCCAATCCTTGGGGCAAACGATGGAGCCAGTGGGGTGGCCGTAATTATTGAGCTAGCTTATATTTTTAAACAAAACCCACCCCCAATTGGAGTTAGTCTAGTGCTATTTGACGCTGAGGACTATGGTGTGCCTGGAGACTCATGGACATACTGTAAAGGGTCACAATATTTTGCTCGTAATTTACCTATTTCATATCCTGAATATGGAATCAATATAGATATGATTGCAGATAGGCAGCCCGAATTCTACATCGAAAGAATTTCTTATCAGCAAAACGCTTCGCTTGTGTTAGAATTATGGGAATTATCTGAAGAGCTAGGCCTAAAAGCGTTTAAAAAACAAGCAAAGGACTCAATTTTTGATGATCATGTACCGCTATATGAGATCGCTGGAATTCCAGCGATCAATATTATTGATTTTGACTATCCCAATGATAAGACAAATTATTGGCACACCCATAATGACATTGTACAAAATTGTTCCCCCAATGGACTTTATCAGGTTGGAACATTACTTGTTAACCATATTTATAACAAAAAATGACCAATAAGATTAAATTATTAAACTCAATTGCAATATTTAGCTTCCTGCTTATCAGTTGTGAGGAGCCATCCACGAAAAAAGAGGCTTTTCCAATAGCAGATATTAATTTTGACTATCTTCAAGGATCAAATAAGTTATTTGTTTCAGCGCAAGTAAATACTACCTATATGAATTCTTCTTTGGATTCAGTAGAGGTATTGTGGAAGGGCGTCGATCAACAAAATAAAAATGATACTTTAAAACTCTATGATGATGGAACAATGGGCGACATCCTTTCTAGCGATAATATTTTTTCTCGTAGAATTCCAAATTCTAACTCAATAATATCAAATGTAATTCCTAGTCAGGCTAAAGATTCTATTTTTTTATCTATCTTGAGCTTCTACAAAAATAGATCTATCGAATCTGATGTCAGCCCTTTTATTTTAGGTAATATTCACCCAAAAATTGGAAATTTTAATTTACGTGACAGTGTTACTAGACCCGCCAAAAATAATGATCCAAATATTGTTAATAGTGTCAAATTTACTGTTGCTGTTCCTGTTTCAGATGCGAATGGGCTTGAGGATATAAAAAGAGCATTTTTTAGATCGTATCATGTTGAATTAGATTCCATGATGAATGGTGGGAATCCTATTTTTCTACTTGATGATGGTGGCGGAGTTAATGGATCAGGCGATCTGCAAAAAGCAGATGGAACATTTTCTCGTACAATAGCTTTTCCTTCCTACGCTGAGCCTGGAACTTATCATTGGATATTTGAAGCACAAGATAGATCAAACGCCTACAGCGATACAGTTAAAAAAATTATAGTCGTTAAATGAAAAGAATTGCTCTCATATTATTATTTTCTTCTTTTTTGATTGGGCAAAATATGTTTCCCCAAAGATATAAGATTAAATCTGCTAATTTTGATAGTAGCGCATATCGCGGTCTAAAGACAAATGTTATTGGAGATATTGCCCCTCAATCAGATACTTTATTATGGCTTGGAACCGGCTCCGGACTAGCTGTTCTAAGAGATACATCATCAATCTTTACCTTAGCTTCCAATAAAGATATTAAAGAAGGGCAGGCCTCTACGTCTACCCCAGATGGCGCTGTCTCAGCGCTTGATGTAAGTGGAAATTCATTATTTGCTGCATTTGCTAAAAGCGGTGAAAATATCACTAAAGGAAACGGATTGATCTTCTCTTCAAACTCTACCGGCAATACAATAAGCTGGACATACTTTGATCAGTTAGTTGATACCGAAGCGGATTCAATTTCACCATTTGCAAAACGTTTTTTTAGAGGACTTCCTATTACAGTAAATGAAGCGAATGTAACCTACGATGCATCTATTAATGGAAATTATATCTACATCACAAGTTGGGCAGGAGGTTTAAGGAGGTATAATACTCTAACCAAAATTTGGCAGCGGATTCCACTTCCTCAAGATAATGATCAAAATTTAAATACATGCGATGAATCAAGCTATATCACTACAACTAGTGGCAGCGTACTTAAAGATTTCTATCTTAATCCAAGGGACCCTATTGATGGAGGCAATCACAATCATAAAGCATTTTCTGTCATTAGTTATTCAGATACAGTCTGGGTAGGCACTGCCAATGGAATTAATCGTGGATTGATTGGGGCAAATGCCTGTATCAACTGGACCCATTACACTCCACTCGCTGATGGTCTTTCAGGAGGGTTTGTGGTTGATCTTGCTCTGCAAAGGTATAAAGGACATAATATCATTTGGGCTGCTTCAGTTTTAGCTGAGGCAGGCGAAGTGAACGGCGTCAGTTATTCAGTTGATGGAGGTGATACATGGAACTCAACTTTGCTTGGAGAAAGAGCCTATAATATCACAGCATCAGATTCTATTGTTTTAGTTGCAACTAAAACAGGTCTCTGGAAAACAATTATTGATGACCCAACCGATATAGTAAAGTCATGGGCAAAGTATAAACCGGCTAAGCAAGCCCTTGAAATTGGTTCAACGGGAACTTATAAAATCGATGAAATTTTAAATGATGAAGTTGTAGGCGTATCTTACGATAAACGCCCATTTTATTCTTCGCAAGCTACAATTTGGATTAGTTCCTGGGATGGTCTCGCCAGGGCGATGAACCCCCATGGAAGCAATTGGCAAATCTATAGAACTACCTATGATTCCAAAAAAGCTTATGCGTACCCTAATCCATTTTCTCCATATGAACATAACCAGATGCAGGGAGATGGCCATGTTCATATTAATCTAAATGTAAAAGTTTCATTGGTGGTTAAAATGGACATCTTCAATTTTGCGATGGAAAAAGTAGCGCATAAAGAATTTGATCGCAGAAGAACAAACACGGGTTCGTTTAAATGGAACGGAAAAGATGCCAGCGGTAGAATTGTAGATAATGGCGTTTATTTCATTCGTTTAGAATATGATGAAAAAGTAGAATGGATAAAACTTATTGTGGTGAAATAATGCGAAGAATCTATATCATTACAATAATCAGTATGCTTATTTCATTTTCTTCAGCACAGAAAAGAGGCTCATTTGCTGGTGGGTTTTTAAGAATGGGAACATCGGCAAGGGCAGTTGCAATGGGTAGTGCATTTACAGCAGAAATTGATAAAGGATTTGCAGCATATCATAATCCAGCATCACTAGTGCATTTAAAAAACTCGCAGGCGGGATTTAGCAATCACTTCTTAATGCTTGATCGGCAGCTCATGACAATAAATATTTCGATGCCTTTACCTCCATCTGCTGCAATTGGAGTTTCTTGGATTGGCGCAGGGGTTGATAATATAGATGGAAGAAATACAGCTGGAGAGCATACCAAAAGTTTATCTACCTCAGAAAATGCCTATATGGTTTCTTTTGCGCAGAGTATGCTTCCTTGGCTATCTGTTGGTTTGAATGTTAAGGTTCTTAGACATCAGTTACCTGTTAATACAATGGACTTAACAGGAAAAGGAGTGGGAATGGATTTTGGTATTTTTATAAAATCAAAAACTGGAGCGAATCTAGCTCTAATGATCCAAGATTTGAATTCAAGATACCAATGGAAAACCGATAAAATCTTTGAACGAGGAAAAGTATATATTGAACAATTTCCAACCCTATATCGTGTTGGGTCCACTTTTGATTATAGCGATGTGTATTTTACCGCTGACGCAGGAGTTGTGATGAATGGAGGAGAAGTGATCGACTTTTCAGCACGCCTTGGAGCTGAATACATATATATGGATCATTATTATTTAAGAGGTGGTTTTGGTAATGGCCGCGTAGGTGTTGGCCTAGGGTTAGACTGGTCTCTTTTTGAAGATCGAGATAGCAGGCTAGATTATGCCTTCACTCTTGAGGGGGCCGCTGGAATTTCACATGTATTCACGTATGCCTTCTCATTTTAGAATAGTTCTATTTCTATTGTTGATTGCAAAAGGCATGAGTACAGGTTTGCAATTTATATCCTTGCCAACATCAGCATATGATTTGATTTACATTCAAACAGCCTGGCGTAATCCATCGCTATTAAATTCAGCAGGAAAGTCACCTGAGCTATCATTCGCATATGGTAAATGGTTTGGAGATACAGAGAATTTGTCTCTGAGCTGGAAAGGACAAATTCGATCAGTCAGTAGTGGGTTAAAATTTAGATATGTAGGAATCAATGATATTGAATTAAGGTCAAATACACCTTCATCAAAACCTATAGGCTACTATGGTGCGTACGGCATGTCCACCAAAGCAAGCACCAGTTTTGCGCAAGGTAATTTTCGATATGGATTAGCATTACAAATGATCTCTATGCAAATCTATCAAGATAATAGCTCAGGATATGCAGCTGATTTTGGAATCTCATGGCAAATGAACAAGGTTATAACATTATCTGGTTCTGCACTTAATCTAGGAAAAATGAATAATTTTAGAAATCAGAAACCTAGATTGCCAACTCGGTATATTAGTCATGCAAGCTATCGTAAAGATAATGGCCACATTTTTTTATCAATGGAAAAGAATGAACTGATCGAAAAACCTTTATTTTATTTGGGCTCTACATTTAAAAAGGATAAAATTTTTTTTGGAGCAACGGGAATGCTTAATGATAAAACAAAATCACTTTTGGCTGGTGTAGGAATAAATTTTGGCATCTATACATTTTCATATGGTTTTCAATATGGTAATCAAGATATTGGGTTTCCTCAAATTATAGATATATCATTTAGGCTTCCATGAATTACGGTGTAGCAACATACAAAAAAATTATTGGAGCACTATCTTTGGTGATTGCAATTCTCTTGATCAGCAATTATTCTGCATTAAGAAAATTAGACATGGTAACACGGATAACCGTTGAAGATATCGAAACCATTGAAGAGCCTGTTTTTACGCAGCCTGCCACAGATATTATTCAAGATGCTACCAAAGCTATTGTACTAGTAATTGATGATTTTGGTTATCGCAATGATTCTGTCTCTGATCGTTTTTTAAATCTTCCGGTTCCCCTTACATGTGCTGTTTTACCTGGACATTCTCAAAGCGCATCAATTGCTAAAAAAGCAATTAAATCTGGAAAAGAAGTTATAATTCATATGCCGATGGAATCTTCAGTATCAATGACCGGTGAAGATGAATTTAAATTAAAAGTAGGCATGACAAGTGAAGAAATCGAGTGGAGATTGAATGAAGCGTTAAAAGAAATTCCTGAAGCTATTGGTATTAATAATCATCAAGGCTCCAAGGCAACTACAAATGGAAAAGTAATGGGGGTTGTTGCCTCTGTACTAAAAAATAAGAATAAATTTTTTCTTGATAGCAGAACCTCATCAAAAACTGTTGGGGAAAAAACAATGCGCTCTGTTGGTGTGCTAACCGCTAGGAGACACATCTTTTTAGATAATGATCTAAATATTGATAATATATCAAAACAGCTTGATAAACTTGTGGCGCTATCTCAAAAAAAGGGAATGGCGATAGGTATTGGCCATGTTAAAGCAAATACGCTCAAAGTCTTAGAAAGGGAAATACCGATTCTCCTTGAACGAGGGTTTGAGTTTAAATTTGTATCCCAGGTAGTAGATTGACCACCACTAAAATTTGTAGACTTTCAATACTATTTTCATTGATAAGTCTTTGTCTTAGCCAAGATACACTTACAATCATGACATACAATTCACTCCGGTTTAGTGCAAACGATGTTTCTCGGGCTCAATACATGCGAAAAGTAATCGATTATATTGATCCGGATATTGTAGCGTTACAGGAAATTGAAGACCAAGGAGGCATTGATCTTTTATTAAACCAGGTTTTTAATACAAGCTCGCAAGAATATTTATCAGGACCACTCTCCAGCTCAAGGGATATGGAAAATGGGATTATTTATAAAAAATCAAAAGTTGAATTAACTGGTAATAAGTCAATTGCCACAGTACTTAGGGATATTAGTGGATTTACCTTTTCAATCAAAGATGCCTCAGCTCAGGTTGCACCATTTACAGTTTTCTCAGCGCATTTAAAAGCAAGCACAGGATCTAGCAATGCAAACCAACGCTGGGAAGAGGCAAAACAATTGCAATCCTATATCAAACAGCAAGATAAAGATTATCATTACATTCTCGCTGGTGATTTAAACCTATATAGCCCCAATGAACGCGCGTACAAACTTTTAGTTGATAGCATGTCTATTGATCTTCAAGATCCAATTGGCAAATGGGTCAGAGATGATAATTCGCATGTGTTAAATTTTACTCAATCAACACGTGCAGAGCAGATTGGGGATGGAGGTTCAACTGGAGGTTTAGATGACAGGTTTGATTTCATTTTATTTTCTGACCATTTTACGATGACTGATCCCAATTTAAAGTTGCTTGAAGATTCGTATGTAGTAATCGGAAATGATGGTAATCATTTCAATCGCTCGATTATCGATGGGCCTAATACTACGGTCCCAAGTGAAGTCGCTGAAGCCATCTATTATGGATCTGATCATTACCCTGTCATTGCTAAAATCATTTATACATCAAAAACATCAACTAGCCCTGTCGCTCATGCAGGTAATGATCAAAATGCTAGCATTGGAGAAATTATTTCTTTAGATGGTACAAAAAGCTACGACCCTAATGGCACTATCACATCTTATTTATGGACGCAAATATCTGGACCTTCAATTTCAATTAGCAATTCAAATAGCATGATAGCAAGTTTTGCTATTCCAGAGGTTAGTATGACAACAAAATTTTCATTCAAACTTACTGTAACAGATAACGATGGTGAAACTGGATCAGATCAAGTAAATATTACAGTTCCAATTACAAGTGGATTTACACCTTACGATATACAGCTTGCTTCTGAAAAAGGAATCGGTGATGATTGTTACCCCTCTCAATATGTTGGGCAGAATCTTGAAGTAACGGGTATAGTCACCGGTATTAGGCCCGATGAACAGTACCCAAACTTTTTTATTCAGGACCCTTTGAAAACTGAATGGGCCGGTGTTTTTGTTTATGTAAATAGCGGCTACGATCCACCTGCAGTAGGCAGTCAGGTCCAATTAACTGCAGATATAAAAGAGTATTATGGATTAACAGAATTAGCAAATATATCCAGTAAAGCCATTTTATCTTCAAATAATCAAATTGACCCTATTGAGATTAATATGAGCGTTTTATCAAATGGTTGCACATTTGAAGCTGAAATATATGAAGGGATGTTAGTTTATATTGAAAATGTTACAGTTACTGGAGCTTTAAATGATAAGAATCAATTTTTTGTTTCAGACTCAACAAATAACGAAGTAATTATTGATAAATATATGTTTGAAGGTGATTTGCCTGAGCCTCAATTGGGTACAGTATTTAAAAAAATCGCAGGGATTGTACATTACAACTACGAAGAATATAAAATTATGCCACGGGAAAATAGTGATCTGGAAATATCCGATTCTTTAATAGTTATTCCAGAAACCAGTGAATTATTGATCTATCCAAACCCTTCTAAGTCAACTGTCAATTTTAAATTAAACGAATCAATTTTCGATCAAGGTAATGTTAAAATTGAAATAATTGATATCAATGGCCGAACGGTGATGGATTTATTCAATGGAGAATTAAAAACAGATAAATTGATATGGAATGGTAGAACTTTTAATGGTAAAGAGGCGCCAACAGGGATTTATTTTTTTCGAATGGAAATGGGGTCGGAAGAGAAAACCCAAAAGTTCGTTATGCTAAGATGATCTAAAATAAGCTAGTAAGTTAATTAAGGAATTAAATGACAAAAATCACCACTCGGGTTGTTGACTGTTACGTATTTAATCTAATAGATGGCGAACCCAGCTTTTTAATTTTAAAAAGAAATCAAAATAAAATTTATGAGCATCTTTGGCAGGGTGTTGCCGGCAAGATTGAACAAGGGGAAACGGCATGGCAAACAGCTATTCGTGAGCTAAAAGAAGAGACTGGTCTAGACCCACATCAAATATTTGTGGCAGATCATATAAGTAAATTTTATGAAGTAAATGGAGATCGGGTTAATCTTGTTCCAGTTTTTGGTATTGAAGTCAATTCAAAAGATGTAATATTATCAGAGGAGCATGTTGAATATAAATGGGTTAGCTTCCTTGAAGCGAAAGAAACCTTAGCTTGGAATGGACAAAAACAAGGCTTAGAAGTTGTGTATAATATGATCACAAGTTCTGATGAAAGAATGCGCTGGTCAAAAATAAATTTAGAATAATACTGGAGGAACAATGTTAAATGTTGGCGATAAAGCACCAGACTTTAACCTGCCCGATCAAAACGGGAACAATGTATCGTTAAAAAGTTTTTCAGGGAAAAAAGTAGTGCTATGGTTTTTTACCAAAGCAAGTACTCCTGGATGAACAACTGAAGGTCAAGGATTCCGTGATGAATTCAAAAATTTTGACAAAAAGAATGTTGCCATTGTTGGCATGAGTGCAGATTCAGTGCAAAGGCAAAAGAATTTTTGCGACAAGCAAAGCTTTAGCTACCCAGTTCTTTCTGATGAAAGTAAGAATGTAATAAAATCTTATGGCGCCTGGGGTATGAAGAAAATGTATGGCAGAGAATATGAAGGTATTTACCGTTACTCCTATATCATTGATGAAAATGGTCTGATTGAAAAGGTCTTTTCAAAAGTTACTACGAAAACCCATGCGCAGGACGTTTTAGCAGAACTAGAGTAAATTGTAAGCTTATTGTTTTACGGGTTGGTTTTGATCAAGGAAAAGACCTTGATTCATCCCTGCAAAGAATTTTTGGAAAAATTCTGGTTCATGCACACCACCTGTAGAAAGTATTTTTCCATCTTGTTCAACCTCTCCGCTAGCACTAACACGCACGTTTGTTTCTTTATCATCTAATTCGGTGAGATTTATGGTAACTCTATAGCGGTAGATCATAGGCCCATCTGGCCCGTCATCATTTCCTCCACCGGTGTAGATATTATTGCCACCGCTATTATTATCATCATCACCATCAAAAATCGCAGCAGCAATCACGGCAATGATCGCAATAGCGCCAATTGTAAGACATGCTTTCTCTGAATCAGTCATCCCTTCTTGGGGAGCTTCACTCGCCAATTTCGCTTTCTTATTTTCTGTTGTCCTGCTTGCTGTGATTAAACCAACATCGGAGTTTAGCACTTCGATGGTATAATCCATATCCTGAAGTGAATTAATTGAGGCCTTTAAAACTGTTTTTAGATTACCAGAAAAAGATCTGGTTTCCATTGCTCGCGCTACAGATGTCGCAGGTTTTTCAACTCGCGGTGGGGTACTGCAACCAATTAAACCTATAACTAGGTATCCTATGAGCAGATTATAAAAAGACCGCCCATAAATTGATTTGGGGCGAATGAAGCTTATGAGCATCTAGAATTCCAAACTTTGATAAGCATAATCAATGACACTTTTATTATCATCAAACGTAATGATAACGGTAAGCGATTTATTGGATGTACTTGAAGACGCAGAACTTTTACCTCCAGCAAATACCCAGCCAAATAAAGCGCCAAACCCAACGCCTGAGCTAGTACCAGATTGCGCTTCTCTTGAAATGCGATCATAGGTCCAGGTCTCATTACCTTGTTTATCTTTTGAGATAATGTTGGGAGCACCCAATACTTTGGTTATGTCAGTTTGGTTGGCTCCTTTTGTAACAGTTGATTGCACAAGCCCAAGGGTGAGTTTTGATGTAGTCTCTTTTGGTGCATTACTACAGCCACCTATTATAAATAAGGCGATGAGCATCGTGATATAATTTTTCATAATGATTATCCTTTCACTACTTTAAACTAAGCTAAAATTAATTTTGTTCCACTGATTTATTGTTGGAAAGCATGGAATCTAGATCAATATTCCAAGAACTATCATTGATTTCAAATTCTTTTACTATAGGTACCTCCCAATTATCAAG
>Ga0208261_1000405_pt1 | contig 17374 bp, 19 predicted proteins | sample Knorr_S7_td_DCM__FD_185595 | JGI IMG/M metagenome (GOLD analysis project Ga0208261, IMG submission 185595) | Marine microbial communities from Southern Atlantic Ocean transect - Knorr_S7_td_DCM_ad_131m_LV_B (SPAdes) (version 3) | ecosystem: Environmental > Aquatic > Marine > Oceanic | place...
TGCTTCCAATGTCATAGTTACAGCATTATCTTCATCAGTGGTCACATTCACATCCATCGTATTAGGTTCATCGTCAACTGGAACAATATCAATTAATACTGTTCCAATATTACTATTTCCATTTATAGTACTAGCCAAATATAAAAATGTGTCTTGACCATTATAATTAGCATTAGGAGTATACGTTCCTGATGCACCGCTAATTACAACTGTTCCATGTTGAGGCTGAGTAGATATACTGTATGATAAAGCTAAATTCAATGGATCAGTACCAACAAACGTAAATACTTTAGGGGTGTCTTCAATTCCTATAAGGTTAATATTTTGAACTGTAGGAAGTTGAGGGGGTTCCGGTTCCGTTGAACCACTACCACAAGTCCATAAAAACAAAGAGATTATAAATAAAAATTTTCTCATGAATCAAATATAGAATAATTCTCTTCTAAAATAAATACTAATAACCACAACGGATTTTCTAACTGTTGACCGAAGATCAGTGAATTTTTCTTGTCGGTCATCTTGTCGGTAAAATTGAGGTTTTTAAAAAGTGAGAAAAGGAGATTTGTCGTCGTACCCCGGACAGGATTTGAACCTGTGACCTACGGATTAGAAATCCGTTGCTCTATCCAGCTGAGCTACCGGGGCATGGGCCAAATTTAACTAAATAATAAAAATTTTAAAGCTTTTTTGTAAAATTCTTCCGACGAGTCCCCGACGAGAAATTTCTTGCAAAAAATCCAGTTTAGTATTAGAATATTGAAATAAGCTTATTCACTAAACTTTTTAAGGAGAATAAAATGGCTGAAAAAGTAAAAACATGTGGTGTTAGTAAAGAAAAAGGCTATCTATATTACTTAGGTAAAGATGGTAATGTATGGCGCTCAGGTATGTCAAGAGGCGGATCTGGTGGCGGTAATGCAGAAAAAGTTGCTGACGCAGGCGTAACGCGTGAAAGTGGTTACCTATACTTCATCGATAAAGACGGTGATGTATCTCGCGCACCTATGGCTAGAGGTAGAGGTTAATAAACTTTTATCTTTTTAGGTTTAATTAAAAAAGGAGCATTTCGATGCTCCTTTTTTTTATTTTACTATAGAATTTTTATGACTACCAACAATTCCGCTTGAAACAATCATTCGGAATCCTTCTTCAACATTAACATCTGCTGGTGTAGTATCTTCTTTGGCTATAATTACAAAATATCCAGAAGTAGGATTAGGTGTTGTTGGTACAAATAAATGGTAGAATTGTTCGTTACTTTCATTTACAGATTCTCCAGTAACAAATCCTAATGTCCACATTCCTTTTCTAGGATATTCAATATAAACAACTTTTTGGAATGACTCAGTTTGAGACCCGGATAGTGTTTCAATTATTTGTTTTGTTGTTGCATAAATTGAATCGATTAAAGGAATTTTTTTGAAGATGCCTTCCATCCAGTTTACAACTCTTTTGCCAAAAACATTTCGTGCTAACGCTCCAACAATTATCAAAGCTAGAAATACAATTAGCAATCCAACCAATGAGCTCAGCAAGCCGAAACCAGGGAAATTAGCATTAACAAACCTTTCTAATGGTTCAGCAACAGTGCCACCAAGCCAAATTGTGACCTCTAAAGTAACTTGAATTACATAGACAGTCAGAGCTAATGGTACAATAGTTGCAATACCTGCTAATAGATTTGATTTAATTTTTTCAATCATAATTTAATTTATTAAAAAATAGATTCTATTTCCTATATATAAGTACAGAACTGCCAAGAATAAATAAGGTACCTATAATTTCTTTTGTTGATAACACCTCTCCTAAAAAAACCCATCCAAGAAAAATCGCAACAATTGGAGGAAAAATTGCAACATATGTTACTTGAGTAACATTTAGATGTTGATATAGCCAAAAATAAATCCCCCAAGATATAAACCCCCCGAAAATAATTAAGTATAGCGTTGAAAGAATAAGTTCATTTGTCCAAATTATAACTGACAGATCTTCTTGAGCAAAAGATGACATCGAAAGCATAACTACACCTGTTAATACTTGGCATACAGCATTCATTTGGAATGGGCCAACTTCATCATTATGTTTTTTATATTGAACACTTGGATATGCCGCAATAATAATTACTGTGATTAAAACGATTATAGCGGAAAAAGATTGAGAAGCTAAGTCAATTTCTTGATTAGTACTCATAATAATAACTCCTAAAAGTCCTGTAAAAAGTGCTGCAATTTTATTTTTATTTAATCTTTCATTGGGATCATCTTTTATCATAAAATGAGCCATTAAACTTGTAAATAATGGGAATAAGCCCCATAAAATTGAAGATATGCTTGAATATATATATTGAGTTGCCCAGTAGGTCATTCCGTAAGATAAACTAAAGTTTAAAAGCCCAAAAGATAGATATAGTTTTATAGCTTGAGGAGTAGTAGGAATTGAAAGCCTCTTATAGTATATGTAAAAAAAGAATATAATTCCTGAAAAAAGAAATCTAAGTCCAACTCCATAGAATGGAGGCACTCCAGCATTTAAAGAGATTTTAATAAAATACCATGTTGAACCCCAAATCAAGCATAGAGCTATAAAAGGAAATAAAATTTTATTATTCATTATTTTGAAGATTGATATATGGTTGCAAGCAATGCACTTGCAATGTAAATACTAGAATATGTACCTACGATAACACCTATCAACATAGTAAATGAAAATGGCCTAATAACTTCTCCGCCATATATAAGCAAAACAATAATCACAAATAATGTAGTTAATGAGGTGATTAATGTTCTACTCAAAGATTGATTGATACTTTTATTAATTGTTGATTCAAACATCACAGTACCAGAAGATTTCATATTTTCTCTAATTCTATCAAGAATAACAATTGTATCATTTAATGAATAACCCACAATAGTTAAGAATGCAGCAACGGTGCTTAGGGTGATTTCAAAACCAGTCAATGAGAAAACACCAAGTGTAATTATAACATCATGAACTAACGCTAAAATAGCTCCAAGAGCAAATCTAAATTCGAATCTTACTGATATATAAAAAAGAATTAATACTAAAGCAGAAATAACAGACCAAAATGCTTTTCCGCTCAATTCTGATCCTACTTTAGGACTTACTGAGCCTAGAGATAGAATGAAATCATTTTTATTTTCCGGAACTTTTTCAGTCATAGAATTATAAAGATGATTAATTACTAATTGGCCAAAATTTTCTGGTTCATTATCAAGAGATTTTATTTTAATCATTACATCGCTTTCGCTTCCAAAATATTTTATTTCTTCACTACTTAAATCTAAAACACTTTCATTTACTGATACCGATTTAAGAGCACTTCTAATCTCTTGAATTGAAACATCTTCTGAAAAATTTACTCCAATGGCAGTTCCGCCTTTAAAATCGATTCCGAGATTAACTCCCATTAATAGCATTATAATAGAGCCAAAAGCTAAGACAGAAGAAAGACCAAATCCAAAGGATTTGAATTTCATAAAATTAATTTTTGTATTTTCCATAAATTTCATAATTATATACTGAGTTTTTCAACATTCTTTCTTGTCGTTATAAAGTCAAAAACAAATCTTGTAACAATAATTGCAGTAAACATACTTACAATAATTCCCCAGAATAATACAGTTGCAAAACCTTTTATAGGTCCACTTCCATATTGGTATAAAACTGCAGCAGCTATTCCTGTAGTTAAATTTGCATCTACAATTGTTCTAATGGCTCTTTCATATCCCGAATCAATCGCTGATCTTACAGATTTACCATTACGCAATTCTTCCTTAATTCTTTCAAAAATAATAACATTAGCATCAACAGACATTCCTACTGTCAAAATTAATCCCGCTATACCAGGTAGAGTTAACGTAGCTTCAAGTAACGCAAGAACACCTAATAACAAAATTAAAGTCCATAAAACTGAAAAACTTGCAATTAAGCCTGATAGTTTATAAAAGAGAACTATAAATAAAACAACAAGCAATAAACCGATTGCCATTGATAATGTTCCTTTACTAATTGAATCAGCCCCCAATGAAGCACCTACGGTTCTTTCCTCTGCGATTGTAACAGGTACTGGTAATGCTCCTGCTCTTAATACAATAGCAATATCTTCTGCTTCTTCAATAGAATCTAATCCCTCAATTACTGTACCACCGCCAAATATTTGACCTCTGATAACAGGTGCCATATGAACCTTTCTATCTAAAACTATTGCAATTCTATTATTAATATTAGCACCAGTAATTCTAGCCCACTCTCTTGAACCTTCACTGTTCATTTCTACTTCAACAACCGCTTGACCTGCAGTGACTCCTGCTTGACTTAATCTCATTTGAGCGTCTTCAATAACTCCGCCAGTTAGCTCAGCATTATTAAATAAATGATATAAAGTATAAAATTCTTCTTCTTCACCAATTTCATTAATTAGCTTAATAGAAGAATCACTTGTCAGAATAGTACTATTAGTTGCTTCCAATATTTGTTTTACATTATCCTGAGCTAAAATTTCTTTCATAGAACCAAGATTCTCTGAAGATATAGCCAAGTTTCCTCCTACTGAAATTAATAAAGATGAAAACCCGAGATTTGAAGAAGTATTAGAATCAAAAAGTTCATTAATTTCACTGTCTTCATCAATACTATTTTTGGATGTTGAAGAAGCGGTAATACTATCAATCTGTCTAATCATTGCATTAGTACTTTCAACATCTTTTACAATCATTAATTCTAAAAGCGCTGTACTTTGAAGAAGATCCCTAGCTCTTTCAGAATCTTCGATTCCAGCTAACTCAACAATAACCCTATTATTTCCTTGTTTTTGTATTGTTGGTTCGGCTACTCCAAATTGATCAACACGATTTTGAATGATTTCAATTACTCTTTTAATTGAATCTTCAGATTGTAAGGAGAGTTGAGTAATTATTTGGTCTTTGGTTTTACCATAGTTAATAAAATATCTAGGTAATTTTAAATTCTTATCATCAGCAATATTTTCAAAAACTGTAAAAAAGTCACTTGATGAATTATTATACTCAATTTTTAACTCATCAAGAAAGTCATCAAAATTATTATCTTTATTTTTAGCAAGATTGTCTATTAGCTGAGGAAGATCAACCTCAAGAACAATATAAATTCCACCTTTCAAATCTAATCCTTGTTTTAGGCTTCTAGATTCAAAGTAATCTTTTTGTTCAGATGATAGATTGGATATACTTTCGTCATCCATCATTGCATATCGTATAGATGGAAGTAGTGCATAAATACCTAATCCGAATACAAATAATATTGTTAATAATCTATTTCTAATTGAACTATTCATAAGTGAGTGAATTTAATACATTAACATGCTTTTTCACTATTTTTTTAAATAATATTTAGTGCCTTTCCACAATCTTTAAAAGTGTCAACAGCATATACTAATTGTTCTCTTGAATGGATTGAAGAAAGCTGTACTCTTATCCTTGCTTGATCTTTTGGAACAACAGGAAAAGAAAATGGAATTACATATATATTTTTTTCTAAAAGCATTTCAGATAAAGCTACTGCTTTTTTTGCATCATAAATCATTATTGGAACAATCGGATGTGAGTCTCCCTTTATCTCATAACCAATTTCTTTTATTTGCTCTCTAAAAAAAAGTGTATTTTGTTGAAGTTGTTTTAAAAGATTTTTATTTGAATTAATTATTTCTAAAGCTTTTAAGCATGCCACTACTAATGTAGGAGCTAAGCTGTTGGAAAAAAGATATGGTCTAGATTTTTGTCTTAAAGTATCAATAATATTCTTTGAAGCTGAAACAAACCCTCCCGAAGCTCCACCAAGCGCCTTTCCAAAAGTAGAAGAAATTATATCAACTTTGTCTAAAACATTATAGAATTCACCACTTCCTTTACCATTTTCTCCAATGAAACCTGTGGCATGACAATCATCAACCATTACAAGAGCATCATACTTTTTAGCTAACTTAACAATTTCATCTACAGGTGCAATAGTACCATCCATACTGAAAACTCCATCAGTAACAATAAGTTTAATTCTCGCTGAAGATTGATTTAGTTTTTTCTCTAAATCGTTCATATCACAGTTTTTATATCTATGTTTTTGTGCTTTACAAAGTCTAACTCCATCAATTATTGACGCGTGGTTAAGTTCATCTGAAAATACAGCATCTTTATCACTTAAAATCGTTTCGAAAAATCCGCCATTTGCATCAAAACAAGAAGAGTAGAGAATAGTATCATCTTTACCAAGAAATTTGCTAACGGAGTCTTCTAATTGTTTGTGAATGGTTTGAGTCCCACATATAAATCTTACTGAACCAAGACCAAAACCCCATTCTTGAATGGCATCCACAGCTGCTTTTTTAATTTCACTATTATTAGCTAATCCAAGATAATTATTTGCACAAAAGTTGAGTACTGTTTTACCCTTAACACTGATTTGAGCTTCTTGAGCAGTCTCAATTATTCTTTCATCTTTATAGGTACCTTGCTCTTTAATCTCATTTAATTGAGCATTTAGGATTTGATCAATGTTTTTCATTTTGCCTTATCAATTATATTATCTAAAAAATCTTCTAATTGCATGTTACTTGAAAACTTCCAATATTTTTTTGAGTTGTCACAATTTAAACTAGAGGGCCATGTATCTGCAACTGATTGAAATTTTTTCTCTTCATTAAATGAAACAGTAAAAGTAGGAAACTTTTGTATTAGCATATCACTTAATTCTTTAACTGAAAAATTTACTTCTTCAACATTAAATGCTCTAATAATAGAATTAATATTTTTAAAGCTCATAAGCTTCATTATTGAAGAAATAGTTTTATTAATGCTAATAAAAGGAAGAGAGGTTTCAGGTAATAAATTACAATCAAAATGTTGTCCTTTTAAAGCCGCATGAATCATCTGTGATGCATAATCTGTGGTGCCTCCGGATGGAACAGTGTCATAACTAATTACCCCAGGAAATCTGATTGATCTGAAGTCTAAACCGCAAACTTTTAAATTACTTTTTTCATGCACTCTACTTCCGTATTGCTCAATTGCAAGTTTATTATTCCCATAAATAGTATTTGGTTTTATTATATCCTGCTCTGATGCAAACTTAATTTTTCTAGGACCATATACAGCTATTGAACTAGGGAAGAAAAATTTAGTGATATAATTATTATCAACAGCATTTTGAAAAGCACAATCAATCAAATTTCTGGAAGCATCTTCATTAACTTGAATTGCAAGTTTAGGGTTTTTAGATGCAGTTTGACTTAATAGTGCTGCAAAATGATATACTTCAGAAATATAATTTTTTTTAAAAATGGAATTAATTAAATCATAGTTGAGGATAGTGTCCTTTATATAGGTCACAGAATTAATTTTTTCTTGAGAATCATTAATATCAATAGCAATCACTTTTTTATTATGTTCTACTAGTTTTTTAACGATTTTGCTTCCAAGCTCACCATTAAATCCTGTAATTAATACTTTTTGTTCCACATCCAAAGTTAACCCAGATAAAATGATTTTTTAAAAACTTTGTATTAGCCTTATTTAGCGTTTAAATTTTTCATTCATATGAAAAAAATTATCTCAATAATTAATCAAAAGGGAGGTGTTGGAAAAACCACCACAGCCATTAATTTAGCTGCAAGTTTAGCAATCTTAGAAAAGAAGACCCTTTTAATTGATTTTGATCCTCAAGCTAATGCTACTACAGGGTTAAATAATTTTGATATTGAAAATGATTTCTCAATATATGATGCAATGACTGGAAGTGAAAAAATGTTAGATACTATTTCGAATACAAGTCTTGATTTTTTGCATTTTATTAAATCTGACACAAATCTTGTTGGTTGTGAGATTGAATTGGTTACGTTATCAAATAGAGAAAAGCAGCTTTTAAAACTTATTAATAGAGTCAAAAAGAATTATGATTATATACTGATAGACTGTCCTCCTTCTTTAGGGTTATTAACTCTCAATGCATTAACTGCATCAACAGATGTATTGATTCCAATTCAAAGCGAATTTTTTGCATTAGAAGGTCTGAAAAGTCTTCAGGAGACCATAAAAATAGTTAAAGAAAATATTAATAGTAATTTGAATATTCTAGGCCTGCTTATTACAATGCATACAAAAAGATTGAGACTTTCAAAAAAGGTTGAACGTTTGTTAAAAACAAATTTTAAAAATAAATTGTTTAAGACAAAAATAAGCAGGAATGTTCGTTTAGCTGAAGCTCCTGATGATGGTAAGCCAGCAATAATGTATGATGTTAATTGTTCAGGAGCCAAAGATTATATGGATTTAGCATTGGAAATTATAAATGAAAAAAGATAAACAGCTCGGTCAAGGTTTAGGCGCTCTTCTAACACCCTCAAAATCAAAGCTAGAGGATTATAATCAGAGTAGTATTCTTATAAGTAAAATTAAACCGAATCCAAATCAGCCTCGAAAGAATTTTGAGGATAAATCTTTAAAACAATTAGCCCAATCAATTGAAGAAAAAGGATTAATTAGTCCTATCACAGTTAAGAAGGTTGATAATAAATATATTATCGTAGCTGGAGAAAGAAGGTTTAGAGCTCACAAGTTATTAAATAAAAAAAGAATTCTTGCTTATGTTATTGATGCTGATTCTAATAAGGATGTAATGTATATGGCTCTTATTGAGAATATTCAAAGAGAGGATCTCAATCCAATTGAAGAAGCAAAAGGATACAAATATTTACAAGAAAATTTACAATCTTCAATTACTGAAATAGCAAAAACTGTTGGTAAATCAAGGCCAGCAGTTTCCAATGCTTTAAGACTATTAAAGCTTCCTGATCAAATACAAGATAGTATCTTAAAAGGTGAAATAAATGCAGGACAAGCAAGAGCAATTTTACAGAGAAAAACTTCTCAAGGCATGCTCCAGCTTTGGCAAAAACTATTAACAGAGAAGATATCAGTACGTAAAACAGAAAAATTAGCTTCAAAAAGAAAGGTTTCTCCTCAATTACAAAACATGCAAGACAAGCTTTCGAGATTAATTGGTGAAAAAGTAGTTATAAATCAAAATGCTAAAACCAAAAAAGGTTTTATTAAGATTAATTTCAGTAAAAAAACAGTTGGTAGAGTATTAGATAAGCTAAAATCAATTAAGTCTGATTAATTTTATGAAATTAAGTAAATATAAAATTCTATTTATTTCTCCATTTTCAGATAAATCATGGCAAATAGAATTCAGTAGGTTCACATTTATTTCATCAATTATAGCATTAGTAACATTATTAATTTGTTCAATAATTCTATTATATTTTTCATCACCGATTGTAAAAGAATATTTAAGAGTTTCTACAATTAATAAAGAAATTAAACAGCAACAAGAAATAATTAATAATATAGATAAGTCTATTGAAGAGATTGCGATAATGAAATCATACATTGATACTATAATTGGTACTGAGCAATCAAACGATTTAAATGAAAACAATATTAGATATATGATTGCAAATAATTTACCATCAGTTAAACCTACGGATGGTTTAATTAGTAAATTATACGATAAAGAAACAAAGCATTTAGGTATAGATTTAGTAAATGAAGTAGGAACTCCTATCTTTGCGACTGCAAGTGGATTAGTTGTTTTGAGTGATTTTTCAGAGGATTTTGGAAATTTTATTATTCTAGATCATCAAAATGGATATATATCCCATTATTATCATAATGAAGAAAATTTTGTCAAAAAGGGTGACTTTACAAATGCTGGTGATGTTATAGCAAAATTAGGTAATACTGGAATGTCTACTGGCCCCCATCTTCATTTTGAAATTTGGAAAGATGGTAAATCAATAAATCCGAATACTTTTTTCGACGATTTTAATTTAAAATCTGATAAATTACCTAAATGAAGATTCAATCAAAAGCAACCAATAGTCAGACAATTATAGCTGAAGATGTAGCTATTGACGGAAATATGATTCTTAGTGGGAATGTTACAATATATGGGGAAATCAAAGGTTCAGTAAAAACAGATGGTGCAATCCAGCTTGCAAAAAGTGGAAAAATTTTTGGCGATGTTCAAGCATCAATGATACAAATCAATGGCTATATTGAAGGTGATGCCCATATTAACGGCCCTGCTGAGCTTTTAAAAGGTTGTGAATTGGTTGGCAATCTAAAATATAAAGTTTTAACTATCGAAGATGGCGCTCAGTTCTCTGGAAGATGTGATATAATAGTTGATGAATAAAAAAAAGACTTTAAGCTCCATTATGGCTGAAAGTTATTCAGTCTATTTTGAATTTATTGGAATCATTCTTTCTTGGCTTTTAATAGCATTTTTTTTCTTTAATGACATTTGGAGAATTTTTATAATGATTATTGGAGTTTTTCATGCTTCATATCGTGCCTACCAACATGTAAATAATAATAATTGAGATTTCCACTTTTTTTTCTGTTTTTCCTTATAACTTTCTATTTATATTTCGGCGATGTTAATAGGTGAAAAAGTTGGAAAAGAATGGACAATGGATCAGGCTCCGCAATATGCTATTGACCATGTAGCCAACAGTAAAAAAAACATTTTTGAATTTGAATTTTTAAACTCTTTATCAGAAAAAGTATCAAGTTTCTTTGGATTATCTTCAGATTCTTTATTTTATATTGACCTTGGAATTACTAAACATGTTTTTCTATTATTTTTTGTTTCATTTATTGTTGTTTCAACGCTTGTAACTTTGATTCAAGGATATATTTCTCATAAGAAAAATATTCCTAATAAATTCATGAGTATTGTTGAAATGTTTGTCATTTATTTAAGAGATGATGTACTAAAAAATTTTGTCGGAGACAAAGAATACAGATCTTGGGCTCCTTTAGTTTATACCATATTCTTTTTTGTACTGTTCGGTAATATTCTTGGATTAATCCCAATTTTTGATCTAACAGGTTTAATTGGGAAAATAGGTTATAAAGCTGACATGTTAGGTAAAGATAATATTCTTTATCTTTTATCAAAAGGAGGTCATACAGTGACAGCAAATGTTAATGTAACATTTGCAATCGCAACCATTACATTTTTTGCCTTCATAGCTGCTGGAATTCAAAAATATGGCTTTATTCAACATTGGAAAAACTTAGCTCCTTCAGGTTTACCTTTACCACTATATTTTGTTGTGGTTCCTATTGAATTTATGGGTTTATTTATTCGTCCACTCGCATTAACTCTTAGGTTAGCTGGTAATATGATGGGTGGACATATTGCTTTAATTATTTTTATAACATTTATTTTTAGTGCAACTGCAGAATTGGGAGGTCTTGCTGGATTTGGCATAGCACCGTTTTCAATTTCACTTGCATTAGGTTTAACTATGCTTGAATTATTGGTAGCAGTTATTCAGGCTTACGTATTTGCATTATTAACAGCCGTTTTTATTGGAATGGCTATACACGTAGATCACTAACAAAAAAAAGGAGTCTCACTATGGGAGCAGGGTTAGCAGTAATTGGTGCCGGAATCGGTATCGGATTAATTGGTTATGGAGTAGCTCAAGCTATTGCTAGACAACCAGAAGCAGCTGGAGAAATTAGATCACAAACATTTCTTTTAGCTATTTTGGTTGAAGGTGCAGCAATTTTGCTTGGATTGTTATCACTAGTTCTGTAATCAAAATAAGGAAATAATATGAATCCATTATTAACGCCAGAACTAGGCACATATGTCTGGTCATTAGTTATTTTTTTAACTGTACTTTTCGTTTTAAAGAAGTATGCATGGAATCCTCTTCTTGATTTTTTAGAAGAAAGAGAAAAGGATATTGCTGAATCTTTGGAAATGGCTGAGAGTGCTAAAACAAATCTTGAAAAAATTAAAGATGAGTCTGAAAAAATACTTAATAAGGCAAAAAAAGAAGGCAAAACTATTGTAAGCGATAGCAAATTAAGAGCTGAAGAATCTGCAAATAAAATCCTTGATGATGCTAAAGCAAAATCAAATGAATTTCTTGATGACGCAAAATCAAAAATTGAAATTGAGAAAAAGCGAGCAATTAAAGAAATTAAGGAAGAGGTTGTAGATTTAAGTTTAGAACTTGCTACAAAAGTTTTGCAGCGTAATGTTAAAGATGATGATAATAATAAGTTTATTAAATCATCACTTGAGGCAGTAAAGGCAGATGAAGCAAAATCTTAAAAAAGTAAATATTTACTCGAACCTTTTAAATGATGCAGTTAATTCGTTTGACGATTTTAATAGCGTCAGTATTGGGTTAGAAGAATTTAATTCTTCATTAAGAAGAGATTTATCTATTAATACATTTTTCAAATCTAAGACAATTGATAGTTCGACCAAAATTAGTCTTTTTGAAAAAGCTGTCTCTCAATCAATGAATGGAATATTAGTTGAGGTGTTAAAAGTAGTAATTGAAAATGAAGATACTAATTTAGTTAATGATATTTTTAAGAGCTTTATTACACTTTCAAAAGAGAAACTAAATATAGCATTTGTTGATGTTACTTCTTCTGCTGAAATAAATAATAGTCAACAAGAAGATATAACAAGCTCTTTAAGTGATCTTATTAATAAGAAAATCAATATCAATTTTGATGTTGATAAAAATTTAATTGGGGGACTTAAGATTAAAGTAGACGATACTCTATATGATAGTAGTCTGCAAACAAAATTAGAAAAAGCAAAATCAAAATTGGTAGGGGTATAAATGGATATTAAAACAAATGAAATTGGAGATTTGTTAAGAAGTCAAATCAAAAACATCAATGAAAATGTTGATGTAAATGAAGTCGGCGAAGTTTTAGAAATTGGTGATGGTGTTGCCCGCACAAGTGGTCTGGGTAGCGTTATGAGTTCTGAGCTGGTTGAGTTCCCAAATAATGTATTTGGTATGGCATTAAATTTAGAAGAAGAAAATGTTGGTGCAGTTCTATTTGGAGATAGTAGTCTTGTTAAAGAAGGCGATACTGTTAAGCGAACTGGTAAGGTTGTTGAGGTTCCTGTTGGAAAAGAATTACTTGGGCGCGTAGTTGATCCTTTGGGACAGCCAATGGATGGAAAGGGACCTATCAATGCTAAAGAAACTTTACCAATCGAAAGAAAAGCTTTAGGTGTTATGCAAAGATTCCCAGTTAAAGAACCCCTACAAACTGGATTAAAATCAATTGATAGCATGATTCCAATTGGTCGCGGTCAAAGAGAGCTAATAATTGGAGATAGACAAACTGGTAAGTCAGCAATTGCTATTGATGCTATTATTAATCAAAAATCAACTCATGATTCTGATAGCCCAGTATATTGTATTTATGTTGCCGTTGGTCAAAAAGCTTCTACTGTTGCAAAACTAGTTGCAGAGCTTGAAGCTAATGGCGCAATGGAATATACTACAGTTGTTGTGGCAAATGCGTCTGATCCAGCACCCTTACAATATATTGCTCCTTACTCTGGATGTGCCATGGGAGAATATTATAGAGATAATGGAATGCATGGCTTAATTGTGTATGATGATCTTTCAAAACAAGCTACAGCTTATAGACAAATGTCACTTGTTTTGAGGAGACCTCCAGGACGAGAAGCTTTCCCTGGTGATGTATTTTATTTGCATAGTAGATTATTAGAAAGAGCTTCAAAACTATCTGAAGATTTAGGTTCTGGTTCTTTAACTGCTCTTCCAGTAATTGAAACTCAAGAAGGTGATGTATCTGCATACATTCCAACTAATGTAATTTCCATTACTGATGGACAGATTTATTTAGATACTAATTTATTTAACGGGGGAGTCAGGCCTGCTGTTGATGTTGGTCTTTCAGTATCTAGAGTAGGAGGAAGCGCTCAAATTAAAGCAATGAAGAAGATTGCTGGAAAACTTCGTTTAGACCTTGCTCAATTCAGAGAGCTAGAGGCATTTGCAAAATTTGCATCTGATTTAGATGAATCTACTGCTGCTCAAATTACTAGAGGTAGGAGAATGGTTGAAATCTTAAAGCAGAATCAATATGTACCAATGTCTACTGAAAAACAAGTCGCAATTATTTATGCCGCAAGTCAGGGGTACCTAGATGATATTGATCTTGAATCTGTAAAAGAGTTTGAGGTAGGACTATTAGAGCATTTTGATTCAAAGCATGCTGATTGCTTAGATGAGATAAGCAAAACAGGAGATATTTCTGACAAATTAGGTGATAAAATGAACAAAGCTATTGAGGAATTCAAAAAGAGCTTCTAATATGGCTAATTTAAAAAATCTTTCGGAACGCATTAAATCAGTGACAAGCATTCAGCAGGTTACAAAAGCTATGAAAATGGTTGCTGCAGCAAAGGTTAAAAAAGCGCAGGATAAAATGGAAATATCAAGACCATATTCGAAAAATACCCAAGAGCTTATTTGTAGAATTCTTCCTCAAATAAGTTCAACTGATATTTCTCTTGTTGAAAAAAGAGATGTAAAAAATATTGGTATAATTGTGATTTCGAGTGATAGAGGTTTTGCTGGTTCATTTAATTCAAGCGTTATAAGAAAAGTCGAAAAAGAAATTGAAAAAATTGGAAAAGATAAAGTGTATTTATTCTGTATTGGAAAAAAATCATCAGAATATTTTTCAAAAAGAGATTTTAATGTTAAAGAAACATTTTTTGATTTTTGGAAAGATATGAATTACGAAACAGCTTCTAAAATATCCAATTCTTTTATAAGAGCATTTGAACAAAATGATATTGATGAAGTTCATGTAGTTTATAACAGATTTAAGACACTAGCTTCTCAAGAATTAATGATGGAGAAAGTTTTGCCTGTGGATTTTACTACCGATTATAATGCTAAAGATTATAATTATGATTATGAACCAGGACAAAAAGAAATAGTTTCAACTCTCATTCCGAAGCATGTAACGGTACAGATGTGGCAGCAACTTTTAGAGTCTTATAGTAGTGAAGAAGCTGCTAGAATGATTGCTATGGATAATGCAACAGAGAATGCAAAAGAAATAATTAAAGAATTAAAGTTAGAATTTAACAAAGCTCGTCAAGCTGCAATTACTACAGAAATGCTTGAAATTGTTGGTGGGGCGGAAGCATTAGTCGATTAAGGGGCGTAAAATGAATAATGAAGGAAAAATATTACAAATAACTGGTGCGGTTGTTGATGTCAAATTTGATGATGGAAATCTTCCTGAAATCATGAATGCATTAAGCATCAAAATGAAAGATGGATCTGAGTTAGTTTTAGAAACTGCACAACATCTAGGACAGGGTGTTGTAAGAACTATCGCAATGGACTCAACTGATGGATTAGTAAGAGGAGAGGCTGTGATCGATTCTGGTAAACCTATTTCTGTTCCTGTTGGACAAGAAACACTCGGAAGAATGTTTGATGTTTTAGGAAATCCTATTGATCAAAAAGGCGATGTTGGAACTAAATCAACTTCACCAATTCATAGATCTGCACCAAAACAAGAAAACTTAACAACCTCATCCGAAATGTTCGAAACAGGAATTAAAGTTGTTGACTTAATGGAGCCATATACTAGAGGTGGAAAAACAGGATTGTTTGGTGGTGCTGGTGTTGGTAAAACTGTTTTAATTCAGGAATTAATTAGAAATATTGCAACTGAACATGGAGGTTTCTCAGTATTTGCTGGTGTAGGTGAAAGAACCAGAGAAGGAAATGATTTATATGCTGAAATGACTGAATCAGGAGTTATTGATAAAACAGCATTAGTCTTTGGACAGATGAATGAACCTCCAGGGGCGAGACTGAGAGTTGGTTTAAGTGCTTTAACTATGGCAGAATATTTTAGAGATGATGAAGGAAGAGATGTCCTTCTGTTTGTTGATAATATATTTAGATTTACACAAGCAGGTTCTGAAGTATCAGCTCTTCTTGGAAGAATGCCATCTGCTGTGGGTTATCAACCAACTTTATCTACTGAGATGGGTGACCTTCAAGAAAGAATTACTTCTACTAAGAAAGGTTCTATTACATCAGTTCAGGCTATTTATGTTCCAGCTGATGATTTGACTGATCCTGCTCCTGCAACGGCATTTGCACATTTGGATGCTACATCAGTATTAGAAAGAAAAATTGCTGAGCTTGGTATTTATCCAGCTATTGATCCATTGACATCTACTTCAAGGATTCTTGATCCTAGGGTTATAGGTGATAGACATTATAATGTTGCTAGATCTGTTCAAGCTACACTTCAACAATACAAAGACCTCCAAGATATTATTGCTATTCTTGGTATGGATGAGTTATCTGATGAAGATAAAATGGTAGTATCAAGAGCTAGAAAAATGCAAAAATTCATGTCACAGCCTTTCTTTGTTGCCGAGCAGTTTACAGGAATTGAAGGTAGATATGTCAAACTTGAAGATTCCATTGCTGGTTTTGAGGCAATCTTAAACGGAGAAGTTGATGACTTACCTGAAAATGCATTTTCATATGTTGGTTCAATTGATGAAGCAATTGAAAAAGGTAAAAAGTGAACAAATCTTTTAAATTAGAAATTGTTACTCCTATAAAGACATTTAGTTTCGACAATGTTACATACGCTAAATGTCCTGGAGTTAATGGATACTTTGGAATAATGAAAAATCATACAAATTCAATTATTAATCTTACTGATGGTATTATATCCGTTAAGACTGATAAAGATGAAATTAAATTTTCATGTTCATACGGTATTGCCGATATTAATTCTGATTCTTCTGATGATATTGAGGATAAAGTTCTTCTCCTTGTTGAAAATGCAGAAGAATTAGAGAAATAATTATTAGATTATTAGTAGATGGCATTAAGAACTCATAATTGCGGTGAACTAAATAAAAATCATATTGATCAAACTGTTAAACTTTCCGGTTGGGTCAACTCTATAAGAACACATGGTCAAATTATTTTTATTGATTTACGTGATCGATTCGGAAAAACTCAAATTATTTTGAATTCTGATGAATTAATTAAAATTGGGAAAACCTTATCTAATGAAGATGTTGTTTGTATAGAAGGAAAAGTTTCTTCAAGATCAAAAGATTTAATAAATCCTGATTTAGAAACGGGTGAGATTGAAGTTTTAGTGGAAAAAATGATTGTACTTAGTAATGCAGAGCCATTACCTATGTCCATTCAAGATAGAGATGCCTCATCTGAAGAGCATAGACTTAAGTATAGATACTTAGAGCTAAGAAATAATGATTTACAAAAAAATATTATTATTAGACATAATACAGCACAAACTGTGCGAAATTTTCTTTCAGATAATAAATTTTTAGAAATTGAAACACCAGTCTTGATGAAATCTACCCCAGAAGGAGCTAGAGATTATTTAGTTCCTAGCAGAGTTCACAATGGAAGGTTTTATGCATTGCCTCA
>Ga0208261_1000406_pt1 | contig 17352 bp, 19 predicted proteins | sample Knorr_S7_td_DCM__FD_185595 | JGI IMG/M metagenome (GOLD analysis project Ga0208261, IMG submission 185595) | Marine microbial communities from Southern Atlantic Ocean transect - Knorr_S7_td_DCM_ad_131m_LV_B (SPAdes) (version 3) | ecosystem: Environmental > Aquatic > Marine > Oceanic | place...
TTAGGGAAGGGACTTGGTGGAGAAGCTAAGATTAAACAGTCAATATCAGGTACTGGTTTATTTGATGGTACTAATGTTGATTCATATGATATTGATGCAGAGGATATGGATTTAGAATATGGACTGTTTCTTGGGGGAGATTATATAGTAAATGATAAAATTGGAATAAGAGTATCCTATTTTAAAGGCTTATCCGAAACAGTAGAAGATTCTAAAGCAAAAAATAATACTATATCTTTTTCTTTTTTTTATTCTCTAAAGTAAAAAAATAGTGAATGATTTTAAGTATGTTTTGATAAATACTTCTTTTAGAATTTCTAATGTAATGCTATTTATACCATTATTTATACTAACCACGTTGTTGTTTGGGCAGGATGCTAAGATTTTATATTTGTTTGAATTCGAGGATGAAAGTGAATATGCAGGAGAATTAATTTCTGAAACTCCTGATATTGTGATTATTAAACGTATGGATGGATCGGTTATAAACATACCAGCTTATAAAATTATTAAAAGAACTAGAATTAATATATCTCAAAGTGATTCTACTTTGGCTTATTGGGATGAAGAATCAGATGAAATTATATTTAGCAATTTACATGATACACGTTATTTCTTTTCACCAAGCGCTTTCGCTCTAGATGAAGGGGAAGGTTATAGTATGAATGCATATTCATTATATTGGGCTTTTCAATATGGGATTAGTCATAATCTTTCATTTGGAGCTGGAGCAAGCGTTCTTGGGCTAACTTCTTTATCAGCAAAGTATACAGTTCCAAGTTACAATGAAGACTTTAAATTAGCTGTTGGTTGGTTTTGGGTAGGATTTCCTCTTGCTTATGATGATAAATCTATAATTAATATTCCATTTACAGTAGCTACATGGGGTGATAAAGAGAAAAATATTTCATCAGGATTTGGTTTTAATCTTGAAGCCAATAAAAATCCCCTTGTATTAAATATTGGAGGCACAAACAGAATTAGCAGAAGTACTGCTTTAGTTTTTGAACTATGGAAATTTAACTATAAATCAGAAAAAGATACGAAGGCACTTATTTACGGTGGACCTGGAGTAAGGTTATTAAGAAAAAAAACAAAAAAACGTCTGTTTGGAATATTTAAGCAAAATAATTACGCGGGGTCTAATGTTATCGATTTTCAAATTTTCTTTTCATATAATGATGGAAAAACAATTGGTCCTCTTCCTATGATAGGTGCTTCAACAAGATTTTAATTAATTCAAAAATGAATCGATTTCTACCACTATTAATCCTTACTGGAGTTTTATTTGGGCAAGATGTTTTATTACATAAGTCTGGCAATTTTTATAAAGGTGTGTTTATTGATAAAGTAGGAGCAAGTATACTATTTAATATTGAGGGAGATAGCACATACACTGAATTTTCGATTAATGATATAGATATTATTAAAACTACTAATCGTGAATATTATTTCCCTTTTGATATACCTACAAAAATGTCGCAAAGCAAAAATACTAGATATAAATCTTTTAATTCACAAATCTTGCCAAAGAACTTTGTAACTAAACAAGAAATTGTAGAGATGTCAGATGAAGAAAGAAGTTTACTATATATGGAGCATCAAGTAAGTCCTTTTGGCAATACTTTACTTAGTTACTTTGTTCCCACTTTAGGTTACTATAGAATTAATCAATGGAAGCATAGGGGAGGGCCTTGTATCCTTCTTTTTTTAGGAATACCTACTTCTGTTGGTGTTGTTGGTGCCATTGGTAGTTTTTTTGCGGATAATGAACAAAAATTTATGAATAAAGTTGGCGCATCAATCGATAGTTTCCTTTATATATTTTATACATTATATCTATATGATGTGTACAAACAGACAAAGAAATATAACAGCAACTTATCAATGTCAATATTTGATCAAAAAGAACCTCCATCTTCTCTAGGTTCAATTTTTCCAAATAGTAGCAATTATAAACATTATTTTAATTTCTTTGGATTTCCTAATCATCGAACCGGTGTAAGTATCTTTGGATATTCATTAACAAAAAGAACGAAAAATAATAATGAGTTTTTTATGGGAATTGGAACAATGGTAATTAACCTATCAATAAACGCTGGTTGGAAATATTATGTCAGAAAATCTAATGCGGATGATTATTATTTTGCAATATCCTTAATCAATAATACGGGAGAAGTAGATCACAAAGAAGATGATACAAAAAAAGTGTCTTTGGATTTTACTTTAGGAAATCTTTCTGTTGGATACGAAAAACGATTAGGTAAAAATATATTTATGAATATAGAGTTATTTACCATTACGGGTAATATGCCAAATAGTGATGGTGAAGGTGATGAACTTAGGACTATTGTTTCACCTTCTTTTCATTTTAATTATCGATTTTAATTAATATAAAAATGAAGCGATTTCTGCCATTGTTTATACTTACTGGCTTTTTGTTTGGGCAAGATGTTTTAACTCTTAAGAATGGTGATTTTAAAAGAGGTAAATGTGATGGAAAAAGCAATGGTTATATAATTTTTCAAATTGATGAAAAATATAAGAAATATCGTTTAGATAAAGTGGAATCAATAGAGATTGATAATAAGAAGTATTACTATCCGTTTAATCTTCCAATTACTTCAACTTATAAATACCAAGGTTTATCAACTGCTACAAAAAATGTTCTTTTAGGTAGTGCTGCTTGTTGTTTAACACCAATTATGTTTATTATACTTCTTGCTCTTAATCCAGGCTCGGATAGCTAACCCCACATTCGTATGGTTTTTTGTTTCTATTTTTTGGCGTTAGGTGATTATCATCCTTGATGGAGGCGGTTTTGTATGTAGTTTTTATAATGTAATTTAAAGCATATTATGAAAATAATTCTTAAACCTGAGATTAAGCATATTATAAAAAATCTAGATCTTTATCCAATAATCAGCAAAGGATTTGTTGCTTACTCTGAAGGGAAAACTGTTGTTCCTCCTGTTGGTGAGCTCTCTTTTAAAAATCCTCCTGGAGATGTTCATATCAAATATGGGTATATCATTGGTGATAAATTTTATGTCATTAAAATTGCATCAGGGTTTTACCAGAATGAAAAGTTGGGCCTCTCTAACGGTTCTGGTCTCATGCTGCTATTTGATCAGAAAACAGGGAAAAATGTAGCATTACTCTCTGATGAAGCTTACCTCACGGATGTACGGACTGCGGTAGCTGGAGCGATTTGCGCTCAACAACTTGCAAATGAGATCCATTGTATTGGCGTGATCGGTACTGGCTTACAGGCTAGAATGCAGGTTGAGTATTTAAAAAAAATTACGACATGCAGGAAAGTAATGGTGTGGGGGAGAAATACAGAAAAATCAGAGGAATATAGTTCTTACATGATGAATTTGGGATTTAAGGTAAAAATATGTGATTCACCAAAACATGTAACAGATACTTGTAATCTTATTATTACAACTACTGCTGCCACTGAACCTATATTATTTGCTGATGATATTCAGCCAGGAACGCACATTACTGCAATGGGATCAGACACAACGGCAAAACAGGAGTTGGATCCAAACATTATGAAAAAGGCAGATTGTGTGGTAACTGATAGTATTTCTCAATGTATAATGAGGGGAGAGATATCTCACGCATTAAGAGATAGAAAGTTGACAAAAAACAATATTGTTGAGTTAGGACACGTATTGAACGGCCAACATTCAGGGAGAACTGCCGAAGACCAAATAACAGTGGCTGATCTTACGGGTGTGGCAGTTCAGGATATCCAAATTGCTACGGCAGTATATGAATCTTTTATGGAGAATGAATCATGAAATTTGAATTATTTGATTTAGAGAGGAACCAATCTCTTTTTGAAAACGAAGTGGATTATAACTTATCTGAAAGTGGCGTTCACCCGCTGAAAATCAGCGAGATCCTGACTGATGATGAACAAAGGGAGTTATTAAATAAAAATTTGTACTATGGATATACCAATGGTACCCCAGAGTTAAGACAAAGGGTTGCGGATATGTATGGTGATACATTTTCCATTGAGAATGTATTGATTACCTCTGGTTCTGCTGAAGCCAACTTCCTTTCTATCATGACCCAACTTGAATCGGGGGATGAAATTATTTATATGGTTCCCAATTACCTCCAGATCTACCATTTGGCACGTAGTTTTGGAATTATTGTAAAAAGTCTTCCTTTGCATCAGGAGCTTGGCTGGCAGTGGGATCTTGATGAACTTAAATCTATGGTCACACCCAAAACAAAAATGATTGTCGTATGTAATCCCAATAATCCAACAGGAGCTTTGATGAACTCTGAGGTAATTGATGGAGTTATTGAAATTGCGCGTGAAACGGATTGTTGGGTTCTTTCTGATGAAGTATATCGTGGTGCAGAATTGGATGGGATAGAGTGCAGATCTTTTGCAGGTGCAACAGATAAAACAATAGTAAATGCAGGTCTATCAAAAGCATATAGTTTACCGGGGCTTCGGCTCGGGTGGACTGTTGGATCTGAAGAGTATATTAATCGTGCTTGGTCTTTTCATGATTTTACTGTTATTAATGTGGCATATTTGAGTGATTGGGTGGCCTCTAAAATTCTGGAATATAGTCGTAGAAGAAAGATATTAGACAGAACCAAAGACCATTTAAATCATAATCTTAATATGCTGTGTGACTGGGCTGAACATGTTCCAGCTTTAACAATTTCTCGGCCAAAAGCTGCAGCTATCACTTTTGCTAAATTAAATATTCCCATGAGTTCGGAAGAATTTGTTTTCAAATTAAGAGATAATTTTAGTGTTTTATTAACAGCAGGGAAATGGCATGGAATGGAAGGATTTGTTAGGTTTGGTTATGGAACACCTGAAGAATATGTCAGAAGTGGGCTTGACCGAGTATCAGACTTTTGTAAAAAATACTAACCAAGCGAGGACACAATGAAAATTATACTACTGAATATTGTATTTTTCTCTGCTATTTTTGCACAAAGCGGCTTAACAATTGTGGGAGGATTGAATCAGTCGAAACAGACCATTGAAGAAGATGCTGATGGTTTAGAGATCAATTATATGAATGGGTACAATCTTTATGCTGAAATGTCATTTGGTGTTGCAAGATTTGGTGTAGGGCTTAATCAAAGAGGCGTTAAGTTGAATCAAGAAGTAAGTGACATGGGTGTTACTGTATCTGCAGATGGTGAACAAAGTTTGAATTATTTAACGCTTCACGCTATCTATCCATACGAAATCCAAGAAATAATAACTGTTTTTGGTGGTATACAGCTAGGTAATGGAATCGGTGGAGAAGCAAAGGTTAAACATATAATATCAGGAACAGGTTATCTCGATGGTACTACTGTTGAGACAGAAGACATTGATGCAGAGGATATGGATCTAGAATATGGAATGTTTCTTGGAGGATATTATATGATAAATGAAAAAATTGGAATAAGAGCATCTTATTTTAAGGCTTTATCAGATATAGTAGAAGATGCTAAAACAAAAAACAATACATTGTCAGTTTCTTTATTATATCATCTAAAGTAAAAAAATATAGTAAGTCATTTCATGAAAACTTCGATGAAAATTAAACTGCTTTTTAATATTGTACTAATTAGAGAGAAATTAAGATGGAAAGATTAAAAAAGTTTTTCATTAAACGAAAAATGATTCCAAGATGGAAATTGATTATTTGGTCAACTACTTGTGCATTCTATGGTATCTACATTACAACTATGGAATTTGAATTATTTGATATTCTTTGGGGTCTATTTATATTTTTATGGATTGGATGGCAAACACTATTTGAAAAAAAATCAATCTTAGAATGAGAAGTTTCTTCATAGACTATTGCTAATAATTAACGCTTAATTATTTGTTAAATAGTAAATCGCTGATTCCTTGATTAACCTTATAATCTTTATACGATACAGTAATATTTCCTTTTACCATATCGCCTTTTACATTTTGCTTATTACCGATTAATACACCAACGTCTTTTTTTATCCATTTTGTAAACCTTGCGTCTTTAACGAAATATTCTACTTTTGATTCTATAGGTAAGAAGTATTTATTATTTACTAGACCATATTTATTATGTATCTCCATAATTTTTATTGTATCAATTTTAGTAGTTACACCAGTTATAACCCACATAGATGTATCAACAACAACATCTACAGTGGGTTTAAATGTTAGCTTAGCATAGTCATTTGGCATATCTATTGATAAACTATCAACTATTAGATTCCCAACTAACATAATACTATTTTCTTCAAGATTCTCTGCATGGTGATTTATTTCCATATCAGTTAGATTATCAAAGTTTCCTTTTGGAGATGTGAACATTCCAGTTCTAGGTAGAACTCCAAATCCTTTACTTTTAATTTTAATTTTATTTGGTTGTTTAAAAAAAACATGATATTTCTTCTTAGGCATTCGAAATGCAGGAATTGATACAGATATTGACATTTTAACTTCATAGTCATTTATTAATCGAAACTTATCTTCTGTATTTTGAATAATCCTTAAGATATTCTCTTCTTCAGCCGAGATTAGATTAGTAAATATTAAAAGAAAAAGAATGTTGAAGATTATTGTTCTAATTATCATGTGAGTATTTCCTTATTAGAAAAATGTTGAAATGATAAGCTTATAAAAATGATAGACCATAAAGCACATACTAGGAATGCATTTAAAATTATATTCCAAGGAACTGGTTCATGGAATGATGCTAAAAATAAATCTATATACCCAGTAAATAAATATGGATTAATTATTTCAAAAATTTGAAGAGGTATAAAGGATATTGCTGAACCAATAAAAACGGTACTTATTGTAATAATTATAGGCGTAACACTATTTTTAAAAAAAGTTGACAACATAAAGCATAAATTACTTATCGTAATCATTACCATTGTTGAAATAATAAATGCTAGGAAAAACCTCCAAATAATATCCCCATCTGAAAGAAATAATAATCCAAGATGAAATACTGCTAAATCACCAACCCCTAAGAATAAAGAACTAATTAAAAGGGTATAGAATACAAAAAAGAACATTAAAATAATTGTATATGAAATAACAATAGTTAGTTTAGAAAGAAGAATCATATTTCTTGAAACTGGTCGTGACAGATACATTCTAAATGTACCTTTTGAATATTCTCCAGACACTATTTCAGATGCAACAATTGTTGCTAAAAAGGGCATTTGCCCTGTTAATATTGCAATGATTAGATAACTAGCTAAATAACCATTAGTTAGTGATCCAAAAACAATAAATGAGTCTTTTAATTGCCCATAAATTTTGTTTTCTAAATATTCTGCACCACTTCCAATTGCCAATATAATTAATGGTACTAGAAAAAATATAAGAACAAAGCTTATATAAGTTCTTTTCTTATGAAGCGCTTTGATGCTTTCATTAAATATTAGGGATCTAATCATAAAAATATTGAATTAGGTTAGATTCTCTATGAACTGATTTAACACTTGCGTGTTCATCCAACTTCATAGGTAAGATATTTGTTGGTTCAGAACTGTCAATTGAAATAATCAATATGTTATTTTCTTGTGCTATAATTTTTACATTGCTGAAAGTTTTTATATAATTAGAAGCTGAAGTGATATCGAAAACTTCTAATCTATAAAATTTATTATTTTTAGATAATTTTTTAATATTTTTGGTGATTAATAACTTTCCTTCTTTAAGTATTGCTACATCTGAACATAATCTATCAACTTCACTTAATGAATGTGTTGAAATACAAATTGTTTTGCCCTCTTGATTTAATCGATAAATCAAATCTGCCATTTTATTTACACCAATTGGGTCTAGTCCATTATTAGGCTCATCTAGAACTAATATTTCTGGATCATGTAATAATGCTTGAGCAATACCAAGCCGTTGTTTCATCCCATATGAGAAATTCGAAACTTTATCATTTGCTCTATTAACTAAATCAACTAATTCTAAAACAGCGTTAATTCGTTCAGAAGGGGTGTTCGTTAATCTAGAGAAAATTTGAAGATTCTTTTTAGCAGACAAATATTCATAAAAGCATGGGTCTTCAATAATAAAGCCAAAGTTTTTTATATAATTATTATTTGATTTGATAGATTCTCCATTATAAAAGATATCTCCATCCCATTCTTTTATTAGTTTTGATAAGACTTTAATTAGCGTGGATTTACCACTTCCATTTGGACCTAATAATGCAAAAATTGATTTTGAGGGGATATCAAAGGATATTTTATCTAAAGCTTTAAGATCATTATAGTTCTTAGATAGCTCTTTAATAGAAACTCTGTTATTATGTTCATTCATTACTGTAAATCCATAATTTCCATAATACCTTTTCCTTCAAATTCTAATCCACTATTTAGTTTTAGAGTAAAGTTGCTTGAAAATCGAGTGTAATACGGATCAATGTTTGAAGAACTAAATGCCCAGCGGAAGGGAAGCGGTACCTTCATTCTTTTAAATATATTTATATTTTCTATAATATCAATACCAGTAATTGCCACAGAAATATTATTATCTGAAGTGATTAAAAAGTTTGAAAATTGAGGTTCATTCTTTTTAGTGTAGATATTCTTAATCAGACTATTTTTCATTGTATATAGTTCACGATTTCCAAATTTATCAACTATTATATTTTCATTTTTACTAACAAATAGAATTGGTATATCAAATCCTCCTCTATTATTAACCGTATTCAATTCTGCGACTATTACTGTATATGGACCAGCTTTTCCTCGAAACCAGGTCCAGCTCTTAAATAATCTTTGAAGAGGAATATTACCCCAATTATGATCATGATATCCGGACCCAGAAATAGATTTATTTTCATTATCAATAATTATACTTCCGTTTATTTTTCCACTGGGTACGGCTGCAAGCCAAGCAAAATAACTTTCACCAGCTTTAATAATCCCATCTTGAGGCCTGTAAGGACTTGAATTTGATGTCAATACTAAATCAAATCCAAAACCATCAAAATCTATCGGATCAATTCTGATTTTGTATTTGTTCAGATTGCCAGAAAAAGAATTTTCCCCCATCGTAACATAGCAGCTATCAGATTCAAATTGTACTTCACTCTTTTTAAAATATTTTAATTTAAAAAATTCTTTTCCTTCAGGTGATGTATAATTAAATCCAATAAAGTATCTATCCTTAATAAAATGGACTTTATAAAAATATGCTACTATAACGCTTCCATCATCAAGTTTCGCATCCATATACCACCATTCGTATTGATTTCGTTCCCCTTCCGTTCTTAAACCGTCTTCCCATAATTCAATGTTATCTGAGAGGCTGTTTGGTTGATTGATTTCATCAAATATAACTTGATCGTAAGAACCCAGATATATTCTAGAGCATGATAAAGAAATAAAAGATAGAAAGAAAATTTTAAAATAGAACATGTATATTAAAAAAGTTATTATTTAAACAAATGTGATTCTAATCGATTGCAAATATAAATAATGTCTATAAAATTATAAGAACACTATTATATGAATTAAATTTTATAATTATTAGCTCAATAAATTTATTACAACTCTATATCAAATATATACGATTATGGTTAACACTACAGCAAGTGGATACACTTTTTTGTTTGTGAGGTGATAGGTAGATTTAACGATGGTACAAAACAAACGCCCGGGTCCTTCCGATTCATTTATTTTTAATCGTACGGGGCACAAGATACGTAATCGAGCTGTGCTTGCTGCAATGACAAATAAACAAAGTCATTCTGATGGTACTCTTTCTGACTCAGAGATGAAGTGGCTGACTCGCCGTGCCAAGGGCGGTTTTGGAATTATTACAACTGCAGCAGCACATATTTCCAAAGATGGCCAGGGGTGGAATGGAGAGCTTGGCCTTTTTGATGATATGCACATTGATAATTTAACGAAACTTACAGATTCAATTCATTCTCATGGAAGCTTGAGTTTTGCACAATTATTTCATGGCGGGATGCGCGCGCCTCAATATTTGACAGCAAAAAAACCCATATCAGCAAGTAAGATCCCTTGCGATGAATCAAAAAGCGGATTTACTCGTGCTGCATCTGCAAAAGATATAAAAAGAATTATTAAAGATTTTACTGCGGCGGCTGTTCGTTGTGTGAAAGCAGGATTTGAAGGCATAGAGCTACATGGAGCCCATGGGTATTTGATATCACAGTTTTTGGGAACAAAGACGAATATGCGTAAAGATGAATGGGGTGGCGATTTAAAAAACAGGTCTAGATTTTTAATCGAGATATATCGTTCAATAAAAGAAAATGTGCCAGATTCCTTTATTGTTGGTGTTCGAATCTCTCCTGAGATTGAAAAACTGGGAATAAATCTGAATGATAGTATTAACCTTGCAGGTTTTCTTAGGGATGAAGGAGTGGATTTTCTACACCTTTCCTGCTGGGATGTGTTTGCTAATTCAAAAGAGTATCCGGATAATCCTAGACGATTGACTGAGTGGTTTACGCAGAGTTTTAATGATTTGCCCCCTATAATTAGTACGGGAAGCGTTTGGTCCCAATCAGACGCTCAGGGATTAATGAATCAAGGCGCAGATCTCATCGGAGTAGCGAGAGTTGGCATTCCTTATCCTGATTGGGCTAAACAAATTTCTCAGAAAAACTATAATCCGCCCCGAGCTCCTTTTACGGTGAATCACCTCAGAGAAGTAGATCTAAGTGATGTTTTTATAAATTATATGAAAAAATGGGATGGATTTGTTAGCAATAATAATTAATAAGATTTGTTTCTATAAATGAATAGAATTAAAAATGATTATGATAATTGGGCGACGAATTATGATAATAACATCAATCCAACTCGAGACCTAGATAAACTGGCTACCAAAGAATCTTTATTCAATATAAATTTTTCTAATGTCTTAGAATTAGGTTGTGGTACAGGAAAGAATACAGAATGGCTAATTACTAAGGCAGACAAATTGGTTGGATTGGATTTTTCTGAAGGTATGCTCAATTTAGCACGATACAAGATTTCCTCCGATAATGTCACTTTTATTAATACAAACCTTAATGAGAAATGGCCAGTTGATAACAATGCATTTGACTTGGCAACGATTAACCTTACTTTAGAACACATCGAAAATCTGGACCATATATTTAATTCAGCAAAAATGAAATTAACTAAAGCCGGAAAATGTTTTGTTTGTGAACTTCATCCTAAAAAACAATTAGCAGAGAGTAAGGCGCGGTTTGAAGAAAAGGGAACTGAAGTAGTATTGGATGTGTTTCAGCATTTAGAACTGGATTATATCAAAAGTGCTGAAAATGCAGGATTTATTTTATTAGAGAAAAAGGATTGGTATGATGATGAAACTGATTTACCCAGATTGATTTCTTTTTTATTTGAGAAACCTAAATAGTGAAACAATCTTTGATTAATAGTATTTTTTTGTTTCTAGACATTTAGGACTACTGCTTTTTAATATTGTTATTATGAAGCAATTTATAACACTATTAATTTTCACAAGCTTGTTGTTTAGGCAAGATGTGCTAAATCATAAACCTGGAGAATAATATGAGTTTTACAAATAAGAAGTGGATTTTAAAAACAAGGCCAACAGGTTTAGTTAAAACATCAAATTTTGAGTTACTTGAAGAAGCTGTTCCTGAAATAAATGAGGGGGAGATATTGATACAAACAGAATACCTGTCAGTGGATCCTACTCAGAGAATGTGGCTTAAGGATTTACCGGGTTATCTTCCACCAATACAGATTGATGAAGTGATTCGATCAGGTGGAATGGGTAGAGTTATACAATCCAAAAATTCAAATTTTAAAGAAGGTGACTTGCTTAGTGGCTTAGTTGGGTGGCAAACTCACCTAATATCTGATGGAAAAGGGTTTAGAGTCATACCAGAAATCCTTCCGATTCCCACGATGTTAAATGTTTTAGGGCTAACTGGCATAACTGCCTACTTTGGGTTACTTGATATTGGAAAGCCAAAAGAAGGAGAAACTATTGTGGTATCTGGAGCATCTGGAGCAACTGGCTCTGTAGTTGCACAGATTGCAAAAATTAAGGGATGTAATGTAATTGGAATTGCTGGCGGTGAAGAAAAATGTAGTTGGCTTGAAGGTTGTGGTATTGATCATGTGATTGATTATAAAAATACGGTAGCAACTAAAGAATTGAGAAAAATTGCAAGCTCGGGTATTGATATCTATTTTGACAATGTTGGAGGTCCATTGCTTGAAGCAGTCTTATATCAAATTAACCAAAAGGCTAGAATTGTCATTTGTGGCTCAATTTCAAATTATGCTAATGAAGATTTACCAGTTGGCCCTAGGAACCTGAGTAGTTTGATTATTAATCGAGCAAAAATGGAAGGTTTCTTAGTGTTAGATTATTTTGATAGGATGGATGAAGCAATACAAGAACTTTCAAAATGGTTGATGGAAGGTAAAATCAAACATCGGGAAGATATTCAAGAGGGAATTGAAAATTGCCCCAAAACGCTTAACCGTCTTTTTACTGGTGAAAATAAAGGTAAACAAATTTTAATGATATAGGTAGGTAAGTTTCGTAATTGAAGAAAATATTTATTAAGTTATAGGCATTATGAAAAATTTATTATCATTATTATTTATATTATCAATTTTGTTCACAATTGGTTGTGAAGATAATATTGCCAAGGATGACAATTCATTGGAGCCCTATAAGACTATTAATCTGAATAATTCTGATAAAAATAGTAATAATCATGGAGATATGAATCATATTTGCCCAATATGTAATCCAACAGAAATCCCTGGTAAGGGAGACAACAATTTTTATATCGTTAAACATTCACTGAATAGTGAAGTTATTAATGATAAAACAATGGATAACGATAGTTATGAGTTGGGCTTTTTAGGTAAGAAAATAGATTAATAATTTTCGTTCAATATTTAAAGCCCCACATTTGTGGGGTTTTTTGTTTCTAGACATTTAAGACTATGAATCCTTACATTTACTCTATTGATTTTACTTATGGTATTTATTAGCAGATGTTAGAATTTCTTAAATATTTGATTTATGGTTGGATAATCTTAATCGTAGCTATACCTGTAAATTTTATAGCTAAGGAAATAGGTTTAATCACTTGGTATGGTTTTTTAGTATTTAAGGATAGTATAGGTTTCCTAGATGTGGTATTTATGTTTATAGTATATCCTTTAATTCTTGGTGCTTCTATTGGTATTAGCAGACGCTTTGTATTATCTAGGCGAGAAGCTACTTCATAGACTATTACTAATAATTAACACTTTATTGTTTTCTATTGTTATTACAATAAAAGAATAGTTATGATTACATATGAAAAATAAAAAAATAAATATTAGTGAAAAGTTAAAAAAATTCAGTGATTATTGGAGCCCTAGGGTTGTTGCTGAAATGAATGATTATCAGTTTAAATTGGCAAAAATTTCTGGAGAATTTATCTGGCATCATCATGAATCTACGGATGAGGTATTTTTTGTAATTAAAGGCAGTATGAGTATTGAATTTAGAGATGGAATAGTAGAGCTATCTCAAGGTGAAATGTATGTGGTCCCAAAAGGAGTAGAACATAAACCTCATGCTGAAGAAGAATGTCATATAATGCTCATTGAACCAAGAGGTATTATAAATACGGGTGAGATAAAAAATGAGCTTACAGCGGTAAATGATAATTGGATTTAAATATATCCGCACATTCGTGTGGTTTTTTTTAACATTTAGGACTACTGCTATATAATTTTACACCAGCATGCGGCATATGAAGCGCTTCATTCTATTTATAATATTATCAACACATCTTTTTGCCATTACAGGATATGTACGATTAAGTGGACCTTCAATATGTATGGATAATTGTTCTATTTATTTTCTTGAAAATGAAAATGGAGAATTTTTGTCCTGGATAACATATTTAGATAGTATTGAAATTTTAGATTTTTATAATGATAGATTTGTTGATGTTGAAGGGGATACAGTACAATGTGTTGAGTGCGAGGCAATAAATATAACATCAATTATGTTATCTAGTGATTGTCAAACACCTGTGAATTGCGTTGTTAATCCCTGTTCAATAGATACATGCATATCATACCCTGGCGCAGAATGTATTCCAAATTATTGTGATGGTTGTTGGGCCGATTATTATTTAAATAATGAACTTGTGAATTGTGATTTGAATCCTGCAGTTGAATGGAGTTTTTCTATTAGCGAACCTGTGATTCAAATAATTGGTGATAATGACCAATGGTATCCTGGAAATACCATTTCTATTGAGATGGATTTTTGTAATAATACAGATGTATCTCACGGATGGTATCCAGGAGTTATTTTGGAGTCAGACACAAATTTGACTACAATATTCAATAATCACTTTTGGTTCTATGGTATGGAGTCAAATACATGCAATACTGTACAATTTAATGTACTCGCAGATTCATTAATCTCATCTGATACAATGATTACATTTATTTCTTATGCTGCAGCTCTAAACTGTCAAAATCAGCCAGAATATTGTATAGAGAGTGATACTGTAATATTTGAATTGCCAGTATTCTTACAGTATGTATCTTCTGAATTAAATTTTTCTATCCCAACTGAGTTTGCATTACATCAAAACTATCCTAATCCATTCAACCCAGTAACATCACTTCGATATGATTTACCAAAAAAGACTCTAGTAAATATTACTATTTACGATATGATGGGTAGGAAGGTGAAAAACCTCATAAATCAAACCGAAAATGCTGGTAGTCGATCAGTAGTATGGGATGCAACTAATAGTTACGGAAAACCAGTGAGTGCCGGCATCTATTTGTATCAGATGAAGGCTGGCAGACACACTCGCACCAACAAGATGGTGCTATTAAGATAGTTTTATATAATTACTTAAAAAACCCTGCTTATTAGTGCGGGTTTTGTTTGTAGACATTTAGGACTGGCAAGGTGTAATATTGGTTATATGAAACGATTGCTAAGACAATTAATCATTCTACCATTACTTATTTGGGTTGCTTGTGAGGATGAAAAATTATCTAATTCAGATGATGATACTATATATGAGTATGAATCACATTCAAATAATAGAGTTTCTTCATTACTTATGTCAGAAAGCGATTATAGTGATTGGGTAAATAACGATGGATTTTCCGATGGAAGCACAAGATTGCCTCTCGTTCAAGATGTTTATAATAAGTTTTCAGATAAGTATGATTTTATATTTTTTGTATTAAATGAGCCAACAATACCTGAAAATCTATATTATTATGGTAAGTTGATTGGGGTTTCAAATGATGTACAGGGAATTGGAAAAAGTGTATATGATTATACTTCTGATTATGGCTCTTCAGGTAAATTAAAAGCCATAATGCAACTTACAGGACTGGAATATTTAAAATATGGACCTGCTCTGCATGAAATAGCACACCAATGGGCAAATTTTGCACTTTCAACTCATTCTGTTGATGCTCCTGGATCAAATATAACTTCATATCCTTATGGTAGTCATTGGGGATTTACAGGAGGAAGTACAAAAGGACAATTAGGCGGTTTTAAACAAAGCTCTTTAATCGAAAATGGAGATAATTCCTATACTGTTGAGGAATTTGGTCCATTTGCTAATGGCGGTAATGGAATTCCATATAATGAATTAGAATTATACCTAATGGGTATGATACCAGCATCCTCTGTTTCAAACTTTGATATGTTTACTGATATAACGTCTCTAGCAATTAACGCGTCAACTTTCGACTTTACTGCTTCTACCAGGACAACTTATACGTCTGAATCTTTAGTGGATCTTTTAGGTGAAAGAGTCCCTTCTGTAGATGATTCACAAAAAGATTTTAAGTTATTAGTAATTGTCATAACAGATTCTCCTTTATCGGATGATGAATGGAACAGAGTAGATGCAACAGCTGAATGGTTTTCTAAAACAGAAGATGATGGTACAATTCTTTATAATTTTTGGGAGGCTACAAATGGAGCAGGTTCTATTATAATAGAAAACTAATTTGTATAAGATTTAAATAACACCTTATGTAGATTGATTATTACAAAGGCAAAATTATAGTAGGAGGTCATGTGTTAAAGAAAATTTTCAGTACTAGTATAGTTAGTTTTTTTTGTTTGATTTTGTTAATACCAAATAGATTAACAGCTCAAACAGTTGTTTTTACTAAATCGGATTCCGCAGATTGGACGCTTGAAGCTAATCAGGATCGCATTACAGATAATGTTTGGATTACACGTAAACATAACCAGAGTATTTTCAATATTGTCCAAGAGACTGGATATTCTGGTAATTCTGGTTCACCAGTAGGCACTCTTTGGTCTGACACATCATCTGCTTACGCTACTCCAGATAGCTATACTAGTTTTGTAACAATGCATGGTGGATCTCCATCATCAATCGTTAATAAAATTATATCTCTTTACCTTCCACAAGATGGCCTCTATTTTGATATGACTTTTTCATCTTACACTGGAGGAAATAGTGGCGGAGGCTTTTCGTATAGTCGTACATCTGTAACGCCTAATCTAGCAGTATCGCCGGATTCATTATCGGCTGATTTAAATACTGGTGAAGTGGAAACGCAAACATTAACCATCACCAATAGTGGTAACAGTAACCTTAATTGGGATATAGAGGTTGATTGGATTACCATGGATTCTGTCACTTTTATCAAAGAGAATTCTGTAGATCATACATTATCACAACACCAAGATAGAATTACGGATGATATATGGATAACTAGGGTACAAGGTGGGGCCATTTTCAATATATTTTATGAACCAAATGATTGGCATCCCCATAATCCGGCGGGAACAGAATGGGCAGCTGGATCCTTTGATGATATTGGATCTGTAGTTTTTGAGACTTTTGGTACAGATGTCTTGGGGCATAGCATTGGGGATTCATTAAATAATTATTTCATACCAAATAATCTTCCAATTCTTATGCATCTTATTGATGATGATATCTACCATGAAGTATATTTTCATAGCTGGCAACGAGGCAATATTGGCGGCGGTGGCGGCGGATTTTCCTATACGAGAGTAGCAGAGCCTAGGGCACTTCATCTATCTTCAGAATCGGGTACAGTAAGTGCAGGTTCTTCATTTGATGTAGACGTTATGTTTGATGCCGGCGGAATGAATAGTGGGGAATATTATGCAAATATTATAGTTACTAGTAATGACTCTAGCAATGCGGAAGTAGTAGTGCCAGTTCATCTGGGTGTTACAGGATCGCCTAATATTTGGATAGAGTCAGATACGCTAGATTTTGGTGAAGTATTTGTGAATTATAGTGGACCAGGAAATTATGG
>Ga0208261_1000408_pt1 | contig 17304 bp, 14 predicted proteins | sample Knorr_S7_td_DCM__FD_185595 | JGI IMG/M metagenome (GOLD analysis project Ga0208261, IMG submission 185595) | Marine microbial communities from Southern Atlantic Ocean transect - Knorr_S7_td_DCM_ad_131m_LV_B (SPAdes) (version 3) | ecosystem: Environmental > Aquatic > Marine > Oceanic | place...
ATTATTAGAGTTGAAGAAGAAGAAGGAAGATATGTGGGGTATGCAAAAGAAAAGACAGACAAGTTAGCATATTTTTATATTATGAGCCCATTTAATAAAGATAAAGCTTCAATTGGTAATGGAACGATGATTTCATTTGATGCTCAAACACCAGAAAAAATTAATGAAATTCATAAAAAAGCTATAGAACTTGGAGCAATCAATGAAGGAGACCCTGGACCCAGACATGGTGAAAATTATTATGGATATTTTAGAGATTTAGATGGAAATAAAATTTGCGTGTTTGCTGAAAATTAAAAATTTAAGAATAGAATTGTTCTTTTAATACTCTTTCTTCCATTGAATGTTTAGAATCTAAAAGTATTTTACAAGAACTTTTTTGAGCAGAAATAATATCAACTTTTACTATATTTCGAAATTCACTATGATCTGCTGTAACGCTTACAGGTCTATTAATATTATCAATAACTTCAAATTTTATATTTGTGTTATGCTGTAATAGGGCGCCTCTCCATCTTCTGGGACGAAAAGCACTTATAGGAGTTAAAGCTAGTAAATTAGAATTAAGTGGTATGATACTTCCATGAGCTGAGAGATTATATGCAGTACTACCTGCAGCAGTCGCAACTAATACACCATCACATACAAGTTCTTTAATTCGTTCAATTTCATTTATCTTAATTTTAATCTTAGAGGCTTGATGAGTTTGTCTCATCATTGAAACTTCATTAAATGCAATCGAAGTAAAAGATTTATTGTTACTATCAGTAGCATTCATTTTAAGAGGATACAAAATTGTTTCATGTGATTGTTTTACTAATATTTTTAAATCTTCATCATTTTTAGCATTCATAAGAAAACCTACTGAACCACAATTTATACCAAAGAAGGGTTTACTTAATTGATGAAAGTCATGTAAATTTTTAAGCATAAAACCATCTCCGCCTATTGGCACTATTATATCTGCATCCTCAGGCTGATTTTGCCCATATTTAGATACTAAGTACTCCTTAACCTCTATCGCTTCTTTTGATTTTGAATTACTAAAATAAAATTTCATTATCCACCTGTAACATTCATATGTCTTTGAATATAAGGCTTATTATTTTCTTCAATTAAAAAATCATGTCTCTTAGGTTTAATTTTTAAAGCATAATTAATTTTTTCTTTAATATAATCATCGCCATAATCTTTTCTTAAAATATCTCTAAAATCAATATATTCATTTTGTCCTAAACACATAAAAAGTTTTCCAGTACTAGTAATTCTAATTCTATTACAGGATGAACAGAAATTATTACTTAAAGGTGTAATAAAGCCAACATTTATAGATAATTTTTTGCTCTGATAATATAAAGCTGGACCACCAGTATTCTTATCAATTTTTTTAAATTCAAAAATTGAATTAAGCTTATTAAAAGTTTGATCTAATGAAATAAATTGATGATATCTATCAATCCCTGTTTCTTCCATTGGCATAACTTCAATGAAAGTTATATCTATTTTTAATTCGTTAGCCCAAATTATCAATTTTTCTAATTCATTTTCATTAAAGTTTTTCAAAGCTACAACATTTATTTTGACTTTTATTTTATTCTTTATTGCTTCTTTGATACCTTTGATTACATTATCTAAATTTCCAAATCTTGTAATTTCTTTATATTTGTCTGGATCTATAGTATCTAGAGAAATATTAATTCGATTAACTCCAAATTTTTTTAATTCTTTTGCATACTTTGCTAATAAAGTTCCGTTTGAAGTTAATGTAATCTCTTTTAAATTTGTTTTATTTTTTTTAAAATTTAGTTTTTTTATTAATTCAATAATATCTCTTCTTACTAAAGGCTCCCCACCGGTAATTCTGATTTTACTTACACCAAGTTCAATAAAGTTATCACAGAGTCTTTCAATTTCTTCTAGAGTTAATATTTCCCTTTTTGGTAAAAAAGTCATTTTTTCTTTCATGCAGTAAACACATCTAAGATCACATCTATCTGTTACAGAAACTCTCAGGTAGTTTATTTTTCTGCTGAATTGATCAACTAATGTCATTATAATTTATAACTTCTAAATTAATTTCGTTTATATTGATAACTTTTTTGCCAACATTTTCAAAATTTACTGTAATTTTATTGGCTATTGATGATTGTATTTGTCCAATACCCCATTCAACATTATTTTTGTTAATTACATAACTACCTGGAGTTAAATCCATCCTATTTTCTTCAACCATCTGACTTACCTATATACTTAAAAAAATATCTAATTTAATTTTTTTTCAGCTTTTTCATGCATTTCTTGAGCTTCTAAGCTTAATGTAGCAACTGGTCTTGCTTCAAGCCTTTTTATACTTATAGGTTCCCCAGTTTCATCACAATATCCGTAACTACCATCTTCAATTCTTTTCAAAGCAGAATCAATTTTATTAATCAGTTTTCTTTCTCTATCTCTAGTTCTTAATTCAAAAGATCTTTCTATTTCCTCAGATGCTCTATCAGTTACATCTGGTTTGGCTGTATTTTCTTCTTTTTGAAGATTAGCTAAGGTTTGGCTTGATTCTTTCAGCAATTCATTTTTCCAATCAATTAATTTTATACGAAAATATTCTTTCATTTTTGCATTCATGAATTTTTCTTTTTTTGTTGGTTTATAATTTTTAGAAATTTTAGTCATTTTTTTAGGACATGAGCAAATATCAAAAGATATTAATAATTCAAGAAATATAATGCTAAAATATATAAATTCAATTTTTGATGATATAAAAAATATATATTTTTCATATATTTACATCTTATATTTAATAAGAACAAAAATAGAACTTTTCAAATAAGAACAAAACGTGTACAAAATCAAAAATTTGCAAGAATCTTATTTAAAAACTAAGGAACAAAGGAGAAAGTTAATGTCTCAAACTAAATTTAAAGTAATAGAAAATAATAATATGGATAAAGAAAACAGAAATAAATCATTGGAAGCAGCCGTAGGATTAATTGAAAAAAACTATGGAAAAGGCTCAATCATGAAGCTTGGCTCTAAGACGAATGTTGAAATTGAATCTATTTCAACTGGCTCATTAGGACTAGATATTGCTTTAGGAATTGGCGGAGTGCCCAAAGGAAGAATAGTAGAGATCTATGGTCCTGAAAGTTCGGGCAAAACAACTTTAGCTACTCACATAGTTGCTGAATCTCAAAAAAAAGGTGGTAATTGTGCCTTTATAGATGCTGAACATGCTTTGGATCCAGCTTATGCTAAAAAACTAGGGGTAAATTTGGAAGAATTATTAATTTCTCAACCTGATACGGGAGAGCAAGGTTTGGAAATTGCAGATTCATTAATTAAATCAGGTGGTATAGATGTTTTGGTTGTAGATTCTGTAGCCGCATTAGTTCCAAGAGCAGAGCTTGAAGGGGATATGGGAGATTCTCTCCCAGGATTGCAAGCTAGATTAATGAGTCAAGCTTTAAGAAAATTAACTAGTTCTATAGCTCAATCAAATACATTGGTTGTTTTTATCAATCAATTAAGAATGAAAATAGGAGTAATGTTTGGAAGTCCTGAAACTACTACTGGTGGTAATGCTCTAAAATTTTATTCATCAGTTAGATTAGATATTAGAAGAATAGGGGCCATAAAAGAAAAAGATGAAATTATAGGCAATCAAACTAGAGTTAAAATAGTTAAAAATAAGGTTGCCCCTCCATTTAAAGTTGTTGAATTTGACATTATGTATGGAGAGGGAATTTCTAAATTAGGTGAACTTGTTGATTTAGGCGTTAAGGCAGAAATCATTGATAAATCTGGTTCATGGTTTGCATACAATAATCAAAAGATTGGTCAAGGCAGAGAGAATGTTAAAACTTTTCTTAGAGAAAATCCTGAAATTAAAAAGGAAATAGAAAATAAAATACTTCTAAATGCTGGAATAGTTGAAAAAGCTATGATGGAAGGTGAAGTTAAAAATAAAGAGAGTAAAGCAAAAGAAGAGTAATAAATTTTAATAAATTTTTAAAAAAGGGAGTGCTTATCTCCCTTTTTTTTGTATTAGACATACTAAAAATCTAGTAATAATACATACTAATGAATTCCAACAAAATTAGATCAACATTTTTGGAGTATTTTAGTAAAAATGGACATGAAATAGTTCATTCTAGTCCGTTAGTTCCACATAATGATCCAAGTTTAATGTTTGCAAATTCTGGAATGGTTCAATTTAAGAACATATTTACAGGAAAAGAGAAAAGAGACTATAAAAGAGCTGTTACATCACAAAAATGTGTAAGAGCAGGTGGCAAGCATAATGATTTAGAAAATGTAGGTTATACTGCTAGGCACCATACATTTTTTGAAATGTTAGGCAATTTTTCTTTTGGTGATTATTTCAAAGATGAAGCAATACAATTTGCATGGAATTTAATAACTAAAGAATTTGGTATTAATAAAGATAAATTAATTGTTACTGTTTTTAATGAAGATGAAGATGCTTATAATTACTGGAAAAAAATAGCAGGTTTAAATGATGATAAGATTATTAAGATTAGTACTTCTGATAATTTTTGGTCAATGGGTGATACTGGACCTTGTGGACCATGTTCAGAAATTTTTTATGACCATGGAGATAAATATCCAGGCGGTCCTCCAGGTAGTAAAGATGAAGATGGTGATAGATTTATAGAAATTTGGAATTTAGTTTTTATGCAATTTGAACAAATAACATCTGCAGAAAGAATTAATCTCCCTAAACCATCTATTGATACTGGTATGGGCTTAGAAAGAATATCAGCGCTATTAAATGGTACAAATGATAATTATAATACAGATCTCTTTATTCCATTAATCAATAAATCTATAGATTTGTTAAATGATGATAGTCAATCTAATAGTCCTAGCCATAGAGTTATTGCAGATCATTTAAGATCTTCATCTTTTTTAATTGCAGATGGGGTTACACCATCCAACGAAGGAAGAGGTTATGTTTTAAGAAGAATAATGAGAAGAGGGATGAGACATGCTCACACTTTAGGAAATAAAGATACAGTTTTTGATAAAGTTTTTCCAACTTTACTTAATATTTTTAAGGACTCATATCCTGAATTGAAAAGAGCTGAAGATTTGATAATTAATACATTTGTAAATGAAGAAACTAAATTTAAAGAAACTGTAGAAAAGGGTCTAAAACTTTTAGAGGAAGTTATTTCATTATCACCTAAAAAAATTGATGGAGAAATTGCATTTAAATTATATGATACTTATGGTTTTCCTTTAGATTTAACTCAAGACTATCTAAAATCAAAAAAAATTGAAGTAGATATCGAATCTTTCAATAAGAAAATGAAAGAACAAAAAGATAGAGCTAGAAAAAACTGGAAAGGTATAGGTGATCAAGAAGATCAAAAAAAATGGTTTCAAATTACTGAACATTTAAATTCTACTGAATTTTTAGGTTATGATCAAATAGAGTCTGAAAGTGAAATTATTTCTATAATTAAAAAAGATAGTGAAATTGATAATCTATTAGAAGAAGAAGAAGGGATTATCATTTTAAATCAAACTCCTTTTTATGCTGAAAGTGGTGGACAAATAGGGGATAGTGGAAAAATTATTTTTAATAATAGTGTTTTTGAAGTATCTGACACAACAAAATTATTTGGGACTTTTTATTTACATCACGGTAAAGTTACAATTGGTAATTTTAATAAAGGTAATAATGTTAATGCTATTATTGATATAAAAAAACGTGAATTAATAAAATCTAATCATTCATCTACTCATTTATTACATTCTTCTTTGAGACAAATACTAGGTAAACATGTTTCTCAAAAAGGTTCATTAGTTAATAACGAAAAACTTAGATTTGATTTTAGTCATAATGAACCAATAAGCCTAGAAAATATTGTTAAAATTGAAAATTATGTAAAAAAAGAAATTGAGGCAAATACATTAGTAGATACGAAAACTATAGATCATCAAAAAGCAATTGATGAAGGAGCTATGGCCTTATTTGGTGAAAAATATGGTGATGAGGTCCGGGTCATTTCAATGGGTACTAGAGAAAATAATCAGATATTTTCAAAAGAACTTTGTGGAGGTACTCACGTGGATAAAACTGGAGATATAATTGATTTTAAAATAATTAACCAATCAAGTGTAGCTTCTGGCATAAGAAGGATAGAAGCCTTAAGTAATATTACTGTAGATCAATATAAAGAAGAACAAATAAAGATAATAAAACAAAAAAAAGAAGAAAATCAAATAAAGATAAAAAAAATAATAGAAGAAATAAAAAAATTTGATAAAAATTTTTCTTATAATTATGATAATAATGAAGATCTATCTGTTTCTATAAGAGAATTAAGGAAAGATTTAGATTTAAAAAAACAAAATCAAAATAAAGAAAAAATATCACAAAATATTATTAATGAAAAAGTTAATGATATTGAATTTATTTATTTGATAGCAGATGATTATCCTCCTAAATTATTAAAACAATTTGTTGATGATCAAAAAAATAAATATAAACAAAAGTGTGTTTCTCTTATAATATCTAAAAATGATAATAAATTATCGATTGTCCTCGGCGCTACTAATGATTTAACAAATAACTTTGACTCTTCTCAAGTTATTCAAGATGTCTCAATAATTTTAGGAGGAAAGGGTGGTGGAGGACGTAAAGATCTTGCACAAGCTGGTGGTTTAAGTTTGGATCATATTAATAAGGCTATTACTAAAATAAAAAAGAATCTAGAATTTTAATTTATTTTCTAAATTTTCTTTTAAAGTTTTAAGAAAATCTTGAGTATTTAACCAATTTTGATCTGAATTAATTAAAATCGCTAGGTCTTTTGTCATTTTTCCGGACTCAACAGTTTCAATACAAGTTTCTTCAAGTTTTTTGGTGAATTGTATCAAATTATCATTCTTATCAAACTTTCCTCTAAAATAAAGTCCTCTAGACCATGCAAATATTGAAGCTATTGGATTTGTTGATGTTTCTAAACCTTTTTGGTGATTTCTATAATGCCTTGTTACTGTTCCATGCGCAGCTTCAGCTTCTACTGTTTTACCATCAGGTGTCATAAGTACACTTGTCATTAGCCCAAGTGAACCATATCCTTGAGCAACGGAGTCTGATTGGACGTCACCATCATAGTTTTTGCAAGCCCAAATAAAATTTCCTTCCCATTTAAGGGCAGTAGCAACCATATCATCTATTAATCTATGTTCATAAACTATATTTTTTTGCTTAAATTTTTGAGCAAACTCATTTTGAAAAATATTTTCAAATATATCTTTAAATCTTCCATCATAAACTTTTAAAATTGTATTTTTTGTAGATAGGTAAACAGGCCATCCCAAGTTTAGTCCATAAGTAAAACAAGCTCTAGCAAAATCAATAATTGATTGATCAAGATTATACATTGAAAGAGCTATTCCTTCTTTTTCAAACTCATATACGTCTTTTATAAAACCATCACTTCCATCAGTTGGTTCAAAAACCATTTTTAATTTTCCAGGTTTTTTTATTAAAGTATCTGTTGCTCTATATTGATCTCCAAAAGCATGCCTAGCAACAACTATTGGCTTGTTCCAGTTAGTTACAATTCTAGGAACATTTTTACATATAATTGGTTGTCTAAAAATAGTCCCACCTAATATATTTCTTATTGTCCCATTAGGTGAACGCCACATTTTTTTTAAATTAAATTCTTTTACCCTATCTTCATCAGGGGTAATAGTCGCACATTTAATACCAACACCAAATTTCTTTACGGCTTCAGCTGCATCTATTGTAACTTGATCATCACTTTTGTTGCGATTTTCTATACCTAAATCATAATATTTTATATCAATATCAATATAAGGAAGTATTAATTTATCTTTAATGAATTCCCATATAACTCTTGTCATTTCATCACCATCCATTTCAACAATAGGGTTTTTTATGATTATTTTAGACATAGTTAAAATATTTTTTTAAATTCATTCAAAGTATTTATAGATAAACATATATCATGAAAATTTTTATTTGAAAAATTTTTTTCTAAAGATTGATTGTAAAGGTTAATTAAATGTTCCCAGTAATTTTTATAATTAAAAATTATAATATCTTTATTATGCAATTCTAAAAACTTCCAAGATATAACTTCTGTAGCTTCTTCTATTGTTCCAGACCCACCTGGTAAAATAAGAAATGCATCACCTAATTCAAATAATTTTTTTTTTCTTTCACTCATATTGTCTACAATTAAAGTTTTTGTAATTTTTTCATTTTTATTTTCTATATTTATTAAAAATTCTGGAATTATACCTTCAACTTCACCTCCTGCAGATATTGCTGAATTAGATAAAGCGCCCATCATACCGACATTGCCTCCACCATATATTATTTTAATTGATTTATTCGCTAGAAATACCCCTAAATCATTAGCTAAATTATAAAAATCTGATTCTAAATTTTTTGATGAAGAGCAATAAATTGTTAAAGATTTTATTCTCATAATTCTGTATGTATCTTTTTAAATATAAATCAATTAGAAAATGCAATATAAAATTCATAATGAAGGATGGGTGTATTTAGTTATTACCTTAATTATAGCTATTATTTTTATTCCTTTTTTTATTATACTTAGTTTTATTTTTTTCTTTTTAAGTTTTTTTATTTATTATTTTTTTCGAGATCCAATAAGGTCTATACCTGCCGAAGAGTTAATAGTATCGCCTGCAGATGGAACTGTTACTTTTATTGGTGAAGTTGATGCACCAGATATAATAAATTCAGATTCAAAATATATTAAAATAAGTATTTTTTTAAGTATTTTTAATGTTCATGTAAATAGAATACCTTGTAATGGAACAATCAAGAAAGTTAATTATATAAATGGAAAATTTTTTAATGCCTCTTTTGATAAATCAAGTGATCAAAATGAAAGAAATGAAATAATTTTAAAAAATAGTGATAATGAAGAATTATTAATTGTTCAAATTGCCGGATTAATAGCTCGAAGAATAGTTTGCAATATAAAAGAAAATCAAGATGTTTATCAAGGTCATAGATTTGGAATAATTAAGTTTGGTAGTAGAGTTGATTTATTTATTCCTAATAAATATAAACCTTTAGTTGCCGAGGGACAAACAGTTATTGGTGGTGAAAGTATTTTAGCTAACCCAAACAATATTCAACATATATCCAGTTCGATTAAAATTTAATTATGCAAAATAATTCTAGTTATTTATCAAAATATATTCCTAATTCCATTACTATACTTTCATTGTGTTGTGGCTTAACTTCTATTAAATTTTCTTTGTCACAAGATTGGAAAATTTCTATTTATTTAATAATATTTGCAGCAATTTTTGATTTTTTTGACGGTTGGTTTGCAAGAAAATTAAAAGGTGGAAGTAATTTTGGAGCAGAATTAGATTCATTAAGTGATTTTATATCTTTTGGAGTTGCACCTAGTATATTAATATATTTTTGGACTCTTACTTCTTTAAATTCCTTAGGATGGAGTGTCGTATTGTTTTTTGCTGCATGTGCTGCTTTACGACTAGCAAGATTTACAGCTGATATATATCTTACAAATAAACCTATTGATTCAACTGTTTATTTCACTGGTATTCCTTCTCCAGCTGCAGCAGGGTTAACTTTACTCCCACTTTTTATTTATTTTGAATTTGATTTGTCCATAATAAAAAATTCTTATTTAAATTTTTTTAATTTAGCAATTATTGGCTTTTTAATGATTAGTAAAATACCTACTATATCTCTTAAGAGTATTAATTTTTCAAAAAAAATTGCCCCATGGATTGTTTTATTGATTGTTTTAATATGTATTGGTCTAATTTCAAATTTATGGTTAACTTTAATTATTTTAGCTTTTACTTATATTATATCAATATTGTATACTGTTATTAATAGTAGATAGATTAAGAACTAATTTTTTTATTATACCAATTCTTAACGTTTTCTCTTAGCATCAAAGCTGAAGGTGTAACTATTAGAGTTAAGAGAGTAGCAAAAATTAGACCAAAAACAATAGCTGTTGATAATTGTACCCACCATTGCGTATCTGGTGAACCCCTTGTAATTTCTCTAGTAATAAAATCTACATTTGTCATTGTAACCATTGGGAGTAGACCAAGAACTGTAGTAGTAGTTGTAAGTAAAACAGGTCTAAGTCTTTGTGCTCCAGTTTTAATAATTGATTCTCTTATATTTGTATTTTTTGTTTTTAAAAAATCAAAGGTATCTATTAATATTATATTATTATTAACAACAATACCTGCAAGAGCAATAACTCCTACACCTGACATAACAATACCAAAAGGTTGGGCAGTTACCATTAGCCCTATAAAAACACCAGCTGTAGACATTAAAACTGCAAAAAGAATTAATAAACTACTATAAAAGCTATTAAATTGTAAAAGCAATATCATAAGCATTAAAAATAATGCAACTCCAAAGGCTTTAGTTAAAAATTGTTGAGCTTGTTTTTGATCTTCGTTTTCTCCAATTAATTCAACTTTAACTTTATTATCTAATTCATATCTAGGTAAATCTAATGTTCTTCCTCTCCAAGATGGTGCATTATCTGAAATTCCCAAAACGTATTCTAGTTCTTTAACTTTTCCATCTGGGTAAACGCCAGGTTCTACATCTGCTTGGATATTTATAGCATTTTTTGAATTCACTCTGATAATATTGCCAGTTCTATTATTTGGTTCAATATCAACAAAATTAGATATTGGAACTAAACCACTTGATGTAGAAACTCTTAAATTATCTATTCTATCTAGCGTTCTACCTTCACTTGGATATCTTAAGAATAAAGGGATACTTTCATTACTATCATCTGGTCTATATTCTCCAAGTTTTAGTCCATTTGTTGCAAGTTTTATTACATTTCCTATTGATGTAATATTAGCCCCAAATTTTGAAGCTTGCTTTCTATCTACATTTATTTCCCATTCAATTCCGGGAGCAGGTAAATTATCCTCAATATTCATTAATTTAGGATAATTATCTATAAACTTTTTTAATTTTATCCCTTCAGATATTAATAGTTTTTTACTATCACTAGTTAATTTAATATTAATCGGTTTTCCTTCTCCAGGTCCACCTTGCTGTTCTCTAGATTCTACTTTTATACCATTAATGGTTTTTGCTTTATTTAAAATTTCAGCAAGAATAACTTTTGATTTTCTTCTTTTATCCCAATCATTATATTCTAAACTAATAGATCCAATAAAATCTTCAGAAGCTTCAGATTGCTCACTAACATTTCCACTTAAAGAATAAATATTTTTAAATTCTTGGTTTTTAGATTGGATTTTTAAAATAATATTCTCTACCCTAGACACATAGTCTTTCTTTTCTTCAACAGAAAGGTTGCCTCTTGCATAAACTACAATCTTTGCAAGATCTGGCTCAACATCTGGAAAAAATTCAACTCCTTCTCCAACTTTGGTATACGTATAATTTACAGCTATTAAAATTATTATAGCACTTATAATTACCTTTGAAGGGTGATTAAGTAAAAAATTTAATATTTTAGCATACAAACCTACAAAACCAGTAACATTTAGTATTGGTTCATTAGATTCTGATGATAAGATTTTTGCATTTAAAGATATATTCTTATCAGTTGAATTAACACTTTCTGTAATTTTATAAACTCTAGGGATTATTTTAATGAATATAAATATAAACAAAGATAAACTTAATAAATATTTTAAAATAGTTAGAATGAAATTGTAACTGCTTAATTCTAACATTCCAAATATAAAAGTTAATATATTAAAAAAGATTAATGATAATAATAAAGGAATAATTAACTGAAGTATAATTCTTGATACTGTATTAAGTATTGAACCTAAAACTGGAACAAACAATAAAGCCATAAATAATGAAGATATTAGAACGCAAATTAGAGTAATAGGTAAATATTTCATAAATTCACCAGCAATACCTGGCCAAAATATTAATGGAAGAAAGGCTGCTAGAGTTGTCGCTGTTGAAGATATTATTGGTAAAGACATTTTTTTTGAAGCATTAGCAAATGCTGCTTTTACACTTAGACCTTCTTTAATTTTTCTATCAGCATATTCAACGACTACAATTGCACCATCAACTAAAAGACCAACTGATAAAATTAATGCAAATAAAACGACTATATTTATTGTAAAACCCATTATCGATAATGCTAGTAATCCTGATAGAAAAGAGCCAGGAATAGATACACCTACAAGTAATCCTGATCTAATTCCTAGAGCTCCAAGTATTATTATTAAAACAAGAATAATCGCAGCAATTACATTGTTTTGTAGACTATTAAGCATTGTCTTAATACCTTTTGACTGATCACTACCAAATGAAATATCAACATTTTCTGGAAAATCTTCTGAAGTTTTATTTGTTACTTTTTTAACTTCTTTAATCGTATTTATAATGTTTTCTCCAATTCGTTTTGAAACATCAATAGTAACTGAATTTGATCCGTTAACATTTGCAAAAGATTGTCTATCTTCAAAAGTTCTTTTTACTTGTGCAATATCTCTAAAAGTAATTACAGAATCACCATCTGTTTTAACAGGTGTATTTAAAACATCTTCAATTGTTTCATACAAACCTGGAACTTTGATATCAAAGCTTCCATCTCCAGTATCTTGACCACCAGCAGATACCATTTTGTTATTTTGTCTTACAATATCAATTAAACTTTCTAAATTTATACCGTAACTCTCTACTGCAGTTGGATTAATTAAAATATCAACTTGTTCATTTCTTTTCCCTCCAATTTTAGCTTCTAGCACACTGGGAATAGTTTCAATATCATCTTGTAAGGTTTCAGCTAAATCTTGTAATGTTCTGTTTGGAACCTCACCACTTAAAGAAATTGATATAATAGGAAAGGTACTAATGTTCACTTCATTGACTGTTGGTTCATCAGCTTCATTAGGTAGATCACCTTTTGCTCTATCAACCTTTTCTCTAATATCAACCATTGCTTGATCAGAGTCAAAACCAGCATCAAATTCTAACAGTACATTACCTCCACCTGAATAAGCAGTAGATCTTACTTCTTTAACACCTTCTACTGTTTTAACTTCATCTTCTATTGGTTTAACTAAGAGTCTTTCTGAATCTTCTGGCGAAATTCCATTCTGATGAAGTGATATATAAACTATAGGAATGCTTACATCTGGAGATGATTCTTTAGGCATTGATATATAAGTAGAGGCTCCAGAAATAAGTATAAAAAAAAGCACTCCCATAAAAACTCGAGAATGATTTATTGCGTAGTCTATAATGTTCATTAATATTTTAGTTTATTTTTTCACCAATACTTATGTATTCTTGTCCGCTGATAATTAGATTTACTGATTCAGGTAGTCCTGAAACCCACATTCCATCGATTGTATCTTTAATAGTTTTAGTAGGATAAAAAACAACATTATTTTCTTTATTAACTGCTTTTACACCTACAGTTCCATCATCCAATAAAGTCAAAATTGAAGGTGGTATTTTATGAGCTTTAAGCTCTGATCCTTTAATAATTATCTTAGTTGTAATACCACTTTTATAAGTTAAATCTTTATTGTTAGCTTCAATAGTAATTTCAAATGTTCTAGTACTTATTTCAGCAGATGGAGAAATAAAAGTTATTGTGCCATTTTTTTTTATACCATTGCTATCTTCAATTATGGCATTTGTTCCTACACTAACTTTATTTACATCAAATTCCGATAAGTAACCTTCAATTTTAATTGGATCTAAGTCAATTATAGTAAATAGGGGAGTGCCTACTGAAATAAATTCAGTTTCCTCTACCATTTTTTCAGAAATAATTCCATCAAATGGGGCTGATATATTAGTTTTTGCTATATCAAGTTTAATATTTTTTAGTAAAGATTTTACATTGGTAATTTGAGCTTCTAAATTAGCCAAAGTTGATTCAAATTTAATTTTTATATCTTCTCTATCTGCTTCAGCATTAGCTAAATTAAAAGAAGCAAGGCTTAGTTTAGATTTAGAGCTTAAACCTTTATCTATTAGTTGTTTAGCAGAAGCATATTCAATTTCATACAATTTAATTTTTTCAATATTTTGTCGCAATAAATTATCTCTATTTTTTTCATTTAATATTAATTCTTTTGATAGTCTCTCTAAATCTTTTTGAGCACTTAATAATTTTTCTTTTCTGTCATCCATAGATATTAAAACCAAACTTAAGTTTTTATTAACTTTATCTCCTCTAGAAAAATTAATTTCACTTATGTTTCCAGAAGTTTCAGACTTAACATCTATTTTTTTGTTATGTATAGTTTGACCTTGTAATTCAATTGATTGATCAATTAAGTTAGCTTTAAAAACTTTAGTTTCAACTGAAAATACCAGCTCTTCATTTTCATTAGAATTATCATCTGATTTATAAGAATTTGTATCTTTATTTTCAGTAGTATTCGAATTTGCTTCATCTTGAGCATTTACATTAGTTATTTGCCCTGACCCTAGCCATCCGACTACACCGGCTAGAATTAGAAATGCGACTATTATTGATCTTTTCATTTTAGTTTTGATAAAAGCTATATATATTAAAGTTATTAAAAAACAATTTTTTGTTATTTTTTTTATCGTTAATTATGAAATCAAAAACATGGATTTTAAGACAAAAAAATGATCAGTTTGTAAAAAAAGCTAAACAAATAGGTTACATTAGTAGGGCGGCTTTCAAATTAGAAGAAATTGAAAAAAAATTTAATTTGATCAAACATTCAAGAAATATATTTGAATTTGGTTCATCTCCAGGAGGATGGACACAAGTAATTCTTAATTCAAATAAAAATATTAAAATAACAAGCATTGATTTACTAGATTTAAAAATAAAACATAAAAATATACAATTTTTTAAAGAAAATTTTCTTACTTTTAATTTTGATATACTTAATGAAGACTATGACTTAGTATTATCTGATATCGCTCCAAATACAACTGGTCATCAATCAACTGATCATTTAAGAATAAGTCAATTAATTTATGAAATAATAGATAAATTAGAGATATTATTAAAACCTAAGGGTTCATTCATTTGTAAAATTTGGAAAGGAGAAGAAGAAAAAGAAATTATTAAAAAATTAAAAATATTATTTGAAAATATTGATTACTTTAAACCTCAATCATCAAGAAAAGAATCAAGTGAAATTTTTATAGTTGCTAGAAATTTTAAATAATTATGGATAAAAAATTAGAAAATATTTTAATTATAGATTATGGGTCACAGTACACCCAACTTATTGCTAGAAGAATTAGAGAATTGGAAGTTTTTTGTTCAATATATCCATATAATAAAATTACAAATAAATTAATAAGTGAATTAAATCCCTCAGCTATTATTTTATCTGGAGGACCAAAATCTGTACTTGATAAAAATTCACCAAAATTAGCTTCAAATATTTTAAATTTACAAAAACCAATTCTTGGTATTTGTTATGGAATGCAATTATTGACTAAAACCTTAGGTGGGAAAGTTAAACGTTCAACTAAGAGAGAATATGGACATACTTTAATTAATATTAAAAAAAAATCTTTAATTTTTAAAGGAATAAAAAAAAATAAAATTAAGGTTTGGATGTCTCACGGAGATAATATTCAAAAAATACCCAATTCCTTTTCTATATCGTCTGTTTCAGATAATAATATAATTTCTTCAATTGAAAATAAAAAAAATAAAATTTATTGCTTACAATTTCATCCAGAAGTATTCCATACAGATAATGGATTAAAAATAATTTATAATTTTCTTTTCAATATATCAAAAATAAAGAATAAATTTAAAATTAAAAATTTTATTGATAATAAAATTCTAGAATTAAAAAATGAAATTAAAGATAAAAATGTTATTTGCGGTGTATCTGGAGGAGTTGACTCTACCGTTACTGCTTATTTATTAAATAAAGCAGTTAAAAAGAATTTATTTTGCATATTTGTAGATCATGGTCTTTTAAGAAAAAATGAATCAAATCAAGTTGAAAAAATTTTTAGAGAAAAATTTGGAAGAAAATTTATTAAAATTAATGCATCAAATATTTTTTTAAAAAAATTAAAGAATATTTCTGATCCTGAACAAAAAAGAAAAATTATTGGAAAAACATTTATTAAAGTATTTGAAAAAGCTGCAAAAAAGATATCTGATGTACATTTTTTGGGACAAGGAACTCTTTATCCAGATATCATTGAAAGCGTTCCTTTTTTTGGAGGTCCCACAGCTAAAATCAAAAGTCACCATAATGTTGGCGGTTTACCAAAGAGAATGAAACTTAAAGTTATTGAGCCATTAAGAGAATTATTTAAAGATGAAGTAAGGACTGTTGGTAAAAAATTAAATATAGATAATCATCTTCTTCTTAGACATCCATTTCCTGGACCTGGATTAGCAATTAGAATACCAGGAGCAATAAACAAAACAAAAATTAAAATTCTTCAAGAGGCTGACTTTATATTTGTTAATTATTTAAAAGAAAAAAAAATTTATAATAATATTTGGCAAGCCTTTGTAGTTTTATTACCTGTTAAATCAGTAGGTGTTATGGGAGATGAAAGAACTTATAATTATTGTTGTGCGATTAGAGCAGTTACTTCTGTAGATGGTATGACTGCTGATTTTTATATGTTTACAAAAAATCAAATACAAGAGATTACAAATAGAATTATTAATAATGTATTAGGAATTAATAGAGTATTATTTGATTTTACTTCAAAACCTCCTGGAACAATTGAGTGGGAATAATAATATTTTACAAATGTATAAGCTGTATGAACTTATGATTGAGTTACTATTGAATGGAAATAAAAATATAGTATATCGTTTAAGTCAATAATTTTGATATTTAAAAATGAATAATTTTATACCTATTAATCAACTTAAAATAGATAGTAATTTATTTAATTTTGTGAATACAGAAATTCTTCCTGGCATTGACATACAACAAGATCAATTTTGGAAAAATTTTTCAACAATAATTCAAGAATTAGATCCTATAAATAAAACTTTACTAGAAAAAAGAAAGAATCTTCAATTAAAATTAGATAATTGGCATGAAACAAATAAAGGAAAAGAAATTGACATACATGAATATAAACAATTCTTATCTGATATTAATTATCTTGTAGAAGAAAAAGAAGATTTTAAAATAAATACAGAAAATGTAGATGATGAAATAGCTAAGATATCTGGCCCACAATTAGTCGTTCCCATTACAAATGCTAGATATGCTTTAAACGCAGTAAATGCCAGATGGGGTAGT
>Ga0208261_1000410_pt1 | contig 17262 bp, 9 predicted proteins | sample Knorr_S7_td_DCM__FD_185595 | JGI IMG/M metagenome (GOLD analysis project Ga0208261, IMG submission 185595) | Marine microbial communities from Southern Atlantic Ocean transect - Knorr_S7_td_DCM_ad_131m_LV_B (SPAdes) (version 3) | ecosystem: Environmental > Aquatic > Marine > Oceanic | place...
TTTCCTTGAAATGTTCATTAATTAAACTTTTTAAGTACTCGATCCAATATTTAGTTTCTACGGACTGCCAGATCACTGTTTCAGGATTTACTCTTTTTTCAAATTTTTTTATTGGATCATAAACAAAAGCCATTCCACCAGTCATACCTGCTGCAAAATTATCTCCAACTTCACCTAAAATAACAACTGTACCTCCGGTCATATATTCACATCCATTTGAGTCACATCCTTCAATAACAGAAATTGCTCCAGAATTTCTTACCGCAAATCTTTCACCTGCTTGACCTGCAGCATAAAGTTTTCCTGAGGTTGCGCCATATAAAACTGTATTTCCTATGATAGTATTTTCATTGGATATTAAATTACTTTCTTCAGGTAGTTTTATTGAAATTGTTGCACCAGACAAACCTTTACCTACATAATCATTTGCATCTCCTTCTACAACTAACTTTAAACCTTTAACACCAAATGCCCCAAAGGATTGGCCCGCTGATCCTTTAAATAACAAAGTTAAAAAATTATCCTCCAATTTGTTGTTGCCATATTTTTTATATAAGTAGTGTGATAACCTGGTACCAACTGCTCTGTTAGTATTTTTAATTAAAAATTCATTTTTTTTAATTTTATTTTCATCTAAAGATTTTTCAATATCAGGCCATATTTTTTCATCTAATGTGTCTGGAACTTTATTTATTTCTTGGTCTTTACAGTATCTATAGTTTTCACCAGGATCAGCTTGTACAAAAAGTGGATTAAGATCAAGATCATCAAGATTTGGAGATGCTTTACTTACCTGTCTAAGTAAGTCTGTTCTTCCAATTATATCATTCAAAGATTTATATCCTATTGATGCTAGAATTTCTCTTACTTCCTGAGCAATAAAAGAAAAAAGATTAACGACTTTGTCTGGAGTGCCTGTAAATTTTTCTCTTAATTTTTCATCTTGAGTGCAAACGCCAACTGGACATGTATTAGAATGACACTGTCTCACCATAATACATCCCATAGCAACTAAAGCAGTTGTAGCAACTCCAAACTCTTCCGCTCCCATCATCGCTGCGATAACTACATCTCTTCCAGTTTTAATTCCACCATCAGTCCTTAGTGTTACTTGATGCCTCAAGTTATTTAAAGTTAACACTTGGTTTGCTTCAGTTAATCCCATCTCCCATGGAATTCCAACATACTTAACACTTGTTTGGGGTGTTGCTCCAGTCCCACCATTATGTCCTGAGATTAATATTATATCCGCCTTAGCCTTAGCAACTCCAGCGGCAATTGTTCCAATTCCAGATGAGGCTACTAACTTAACTCCTACTCTAGCTTTTGGATTTATTTGTTTTAAATCATAAATTAGCTGAGCTAAATCTTCAATTGAATAAATATCGTGATGAGGTGGAGGAGAAATTAATGTTACTCCAGGAGTTGAATGTCTTAATCTAGCTATTTCCTCTGTTACCTTAAAACCTGGAAGCTGTCCTCCTTCACCGGGTTTTGCCCCTTGTGCTATTTTAATTTCTATTTCGTTACAATTATTTAGATAATTTATTGTTACCCCAAATCTTGCTGAAGCAATTTGTTTTACTCTAGAATTTGCATTATCTCCATTATTTAATTTTTTAAATCTCTTTTCATCTTCACCACCTTCACCGCTACATGAAGCTCCTTTAATTCTATTCATGCCAATAGCTAATGTTTCGTGAGCTTCTTTTGATAAAGCTCCATGTGACATACTTCCACTACCAAATCTTTTCATAATATTTTCAATTGTTTCAACTTCAGAAATATCAATTGGTGGATTTAAATATCTTTTTCTAAAATCAATTAGATCTCTTAAATTTATCGGTGGTAAATTATAAATACCTTCAGCATACTTTTTATAAGCTTCATATGAGTTTGAGGCTACTGCGCTTTGTAAAAGATGTATTAATCGACCTTGATATTGGTGAGTTTCTCCATTTTTTCTGTATCTATAAATTCCACCTATGGGTAAAACAGTATCACTACTATTAAATGCATCTTTATGAATGTCTCTAATTTTTTTTTCTATACCAACAAGTCCTATTCCTGAGATTTTAGAAGTAACACCTGAAAAATAATCTGAAACAATAGTTCTACTTAAACCTACAGTTTCAAAATTACAACCACCTCTGTAGGAGCTTAGAACTGAAATGCCCATTTTTGACATAATTTTTAAAAGACCAGCGTTTACTGATTTTATGTATCTCTTTATACAGTCTTCAAAATCAAACTGACCAAATAATTTTTTTTCAAATCTTTGATGCAAACTATCAAGTGCTAAATATGGATTTACAGTTGTTGCTCCAACTCCCAATAATGTTGCAAACGAATGAGTATCAAGTGCCTCACCTGTTTGAACATGTATTGAAACGTAACCTCGCAATTTATTCTTTATTAAATGCGTGTTGATAGCACCTACACATAATAACATTGGAATAGGAAGTTTTGTTTCAGAAATATTTCTATCACTTAAAATTAACTGGTTAGAACCTTGTCTTACGGCAATTTCAGCATCTTTTTGAATTTGTTTAATGGAGCTATCAATATTTTCTTCTTGTGCAAAAGTACAATCAATAGTCTTTGAGTTTTTTCCAAAAAAATTAGTTAATTTTTCAAATTGTGAATTTGATAAGACTGGACTATTCAATACAAAAATATTTTCTTTTGTGAGTTTATCAAAGTCTAAAATATTACCCAAATTTCCAAATCTAGTTTTTAAACTCATCACTTTATTTTCTCTAAGGGAGTCTATTGGGGGGTTAGTAACTTGACTAAAATTTTGCCTGAAAAAATGATAAAGAGGTCTGTAACGATCTGAAAGTACGGCAAGCGGTGTATCATCCCCCATTGATCCTGTCGCCTCTTTTGCGTCTTCAGCCATAGGATGCAAAATCAGCTCTAAATCCTCTATACTTAATCCAAAAGCATGCTGTCTTCTTTTTAAATCTAAACCAGAGTAAAAATTTTTTTCATTAGTTATTGTTATTTTGTTATCTAAATCAATTATTTGAGAGTTGAAGTGTTTATATTCTTTCGCAAGAAAATTTTTTATTTCACTATTTTTATAAACTTTTCCTTTTTCTATTCTAATTCCAATAATCTCACCCGGTCCAAGCCTGCCTTTATGTTTAATTTGTTTTTCATTTAGCTCAATCATTCCCGTCTCTGATCCGGCAAATAAAAAATTATCTTTGGTAATTGTAAATCTTAAAGGTCTTAGTCCATTTCTATCACTTGCAGCTATAACCCATTCATTATCAGTTGCTGCTATTGCTGCAGGACCATCCCATGGCTCCATTGTGCTATTTAGGAAATTAAATAGTTGTTGATGATTTTTTGGTAAAACTTTACTTTTTTTTGACCATGCATCGGGAATTAGCATTAATTTTGCTAAAGGTGCTGGCTGTCCCGAAATATTTAATAACTCAAAAACGTTATCTAATGAGGCTGAGTCCGAATTACCAGATGGAATGACTGGCTTTAGGTTTTCCATATTATCAAAAATTGGACTATGCATTTCTTGCTCATGTACTTTCATCCAATTAATATTACCTTTTAATGTATTGATTTCTCCGTTGTGAGCCAACGCTCTAAAAGGTTGAGCCAAGTCCCAACTTGGCGCAGTGTTTGTTGAAAATCTTTGGTGAAAAATAGCGTATCTTGAAATAAATCTCTCATCCTTTAGATCCGTATAAAAATCAGATAAAGATTCCGCTAAGAACATTCCCTTATAAATAATGGATTTTGAACTGAATGAGCAAATATAAAAATCATTTAAATTAATTATGCTTGCCTCTTTTTCAATTTTCCTTCTAGACTCATAAAGTTTAACCTCTAAATTTTTATTAGAAAGTTTTTTGTCATTATGTTTAAATAAAACCTGAGTTATTTCTGGCCTTGTTCTTTCTGCTTTTTCACCTAAAACTTTTGGATTAACAGGGACCTGTCTCCATCCATAAATACTAAAATTACTTTTTGTGAGTTCTTTCTCCACCAAGGTTCTAGAATTTTCTTGAGCTGAATAGTTGTTTCTTGGTAAAAAAATCATTCCTATACAAATCTCAGAGTCATCATAAGTATGTCCAGTTAACTCAATTTTTTCTGAAAAAAAATCCTTTGGAATTTCTAAATGAATGCCTGCACCATCTCCAGTTTTACCATCAGCATCAACTGCACCTCTGTGCCATACTGCTTTTAGAGCTTCAATGCCATACTCAACCACTTTTCTAGATTTTTTTCCCTCGGTAGAGGCTACTAATCCAACGCCACACGCATCGTGCTCCATTTCTTTTGAATAAACATTTTCTTTTTCTAAAATTTTAATATTTTTTTTATACCTTGACATCATGCTACTTTCTCACTTTTGAATTCTTGTCTTTCTAAATGTTTTTTTATCGACTCCGCTGCATCTCTTCCGTCTTTAATTGCCCATACAACTAATGATGCCCCTCTTATAATATCTCCTGCTGCAAATACTCCAGGAAGATTTGTCTCCATGGTGTCAAAATTTGTTTTTAGTGTTCCCCATTTAGTAATACTAAGATTTTTAGATCCAAATAAATTAGGAAGATCTTCTGGATCAAAACCCAGAGCTTTGATTACCATATCAGCTTTAACTTCAAATTGATTATTTTTTTGAACTTCTGGTTTTCTTCTGCCACTTTCATCTGGTTTTCCTAATTTAATTTTATTTACAATTAGACTTTCAACTTTATTTTTACCTACAAATTCTTTTGGGCTAGATAACCATACAAATTCTACACCTTCTTCTTCTGCATTTGATACCTCTCTTGAAGAGCCTGGCATATTTTCTTTATCTCTTCTATAAATACACTTTACTGATTTTGCATTTTGTCTAATAGATGTTCTCACGCAATCCATGGCTGTGTCACCACCTCCAATTACAATTACATTCTTACCTTCGGCATTTAATGTTCCATTTTCAAACAATTCTACTTTATCACCTAAACCTTTTTTATTAGAAGCTGTTAAAAATTCCATAGCTGGGAATATATTATCTAAATCGTTTCCAGGTAATTCTATTTCTCTTGCTTTATAAACTCCTGTAGCAATTAAAATTGCATCATGTTTTTTTCTTAATTCTTCAAGAGTTGCATCTTTGCCGACTTCAAAATTATTTTTAAAATTAATACCACTTTTTTTAAGTAAATCTATTCTTCTGGTCACAACAAATTTTTCTAATTTAAAATTTGGAATACCATAAATTAACAAGCCTCCAGCTCTATCATATCTATCATAAATCGTAATTTGATAGCCCGATTTTCTAAGCTGTTCAGCGGCAGCTAAACCGGCAGGACCGGACCCAATTATTCCAACGCTTAAACTTTTTTCATTTAATACCTTTATGGGATTTACCCATCCATTTTCCCAAGCATTGTCAGTTATATATTTTTCTACAGAACCAATTGTAACGGTGCCATGTCCTGATTGTTCAATAACACAATTTCCCTCACATAATCTATCTTGAGGACAAATTCTGCCACAAACCTCTGGCATATTATTAGTGCTTTGAGCTAATTCGTAAGCATCTTTTAATCTTCCTTCAGCAGTTAATTTGAGCCAATCAGGTATATTATTACTTAAAGGACAATGAACTTGGCAAAAAGGTACACCACATTGAGAGCATCTGCTCGATTGTTCTTTAGCTTTCTCATTAATGAAATCTTTATATATTTCATTAAAGTCCTCTTTTCTCCTTCCAACTTCCCTTTTTGGTGGATTTTGTTGACCTATTTTTACAAATTTAAGCATTTTTTCTGACATATTTACCCTTTAAAAAAACTACATATAACAGCAATTTTTCATATTTGAAGAAAAACAAGGTCAATAATATTGACCTTTATTTGCAAATTTTTACTGTTAAATAAGGCTTTTTCTAAAAGTGCATAGCTCTTATTCCGCCATGGAATTGTTTAATTTGATCTTTACATGGGTTACTAGGTAACTAATGTTTGCAAATTTCATTGAAGTTTTCTTGCTGTCTGTCGTTCAAGGTGTTTCCGAATTTATACCGGTTAGTTCTTCAGCTCATTTATTTTTAATATCTGAAATTTATCAATTTAAATCTCAGGCTTTGATGCTGGATATTAGCTTGCACTTAGGATCGTTATTAGCAATAATTTTTTACTTTCATAAAGATTTATCAAATATTCTAAATGATAAAAAATTATTTCTTTTAATAGTACTTGGTTCCTTACCTTTAATAGTTTGTGGGTTTGTAGTTCTTAAAACTGGAATAATAAATAATTTTAGAAATATTGAAGTAATAGCTTGGATGACTTTTATTTTTGCTATACTCTTATATGTAGCAGATAAAGTTGAAGTAAAAAAAAAATTAGAAAACAATATAAATATTAAATCAATTATTATAATTGGATTATTTCAAGTCTTAGCTTTAATTCCTGGTGTAAGCAGATCAGGAATAATAATAACAGCTGGAAGGTTTATTAAGTTTGACCGATATGACGCGACAAAAATTTCTTTTTATTTATCTATACCCGCTATAGCTGGTGCAAGTTTTTTAGGTTTAAAAAGTATTACATACGAAAATTTTGATTTTAACATTATGATTTTATTTTCTATACTATTATCCTTTTTATTTTCTTTTTTAACAATAAAGTATTTTTTAATATTTGTAAAAAAATTTTCTTTAAATCTATTTATCATCTACAGAATAATTCTGTCATTTGTACTGTTTTATATAGTATACGCTTAATTTTTTTTTATTTCTGGAACTAATTGTGAAATCAGAACACCAATTAAAATAAAAGTACATCCTAATATATTATTGAAATTTAAAATCTGACTTAAAATAATCCAAGCAGCAGCTGTTGCAAATACTCCTTCCAAAGAAAAAATTATTGCTGATGGAGCTGGTTGAATATTTTTTTGAGCATAAATTTGTAAGACAAAAGCTATGCCTCCTGACAAAACTCCAGCATATAATATTTGAATTTTTTGACTTAGAATATCAACCAATACAAATTCTTCAAAAATTAACCCAGGTATTAGAGAGCAAACCGAAACGACAAATGTTTGAATAAGACCTATTAATATTGGAGCATTAAACTCTTCGATGATAATACCAATAAAGATTATGTGCAAACTCCAAAATAATGCACAAATAATTACAAGAGTATCTCCAAGTCTAACTGTAGTATCTTGAAAATTAGTTAAAAAGTAACCACCAATTACACACAAAACAACTGATGGCCAAACGCTCCAATGTATTTTTTTTTTAAAAAGAAAGAAAACTATAATAGGAACCATTGGAACATAAAAAATGGTAAAAAAAGCTGCATTTGCAACGTCAGTGTAAAGAAGTGCTACTTGTTGAAATACAGATGCAAAAAATAAAAAGACTCCAATAGAAAATGATAGAATTAAAAATCTTTTCTTATCCTTTGTAATAATTTTAATTGTATTTTTTTTTTCTAAAAATAAATAAAAAGGTATTAATGCAATAAATCCAACAAAGAACCTAACTGAATTAAAAACATAAGGCCCAATATTCTCCATTCCAGTGTCTTGAGCAATGAAAGTAGTTCCCCATATAAATGTACATAATAAAGCACTGATTATAGAGGCTGATTTTGACATTTAGATTGCAAGCCTGTATGCAAAATTCTTACCAAGATTTTCTTTAAGCTCATTATTAAATCTTGCAGCCTCAGCACCATCTATTATTCTATGATCATAGGATAAAGATAAAGGTAAAATGGTTCTAGTTTTAAATTCACCCTTAATAAATTTTTGTTTTTTCTCTAATTTTCCAATACCTAAAATCGCAACCTCAGGATAATTAATTATTGGTGTAAAATAATTACCTCCTATCCCACCTAAGCTTGTAATGGTCATGGAGCCTCCAAAAAATTCTTTTTTATCAATCTTTAATTTTCTACACTTATTGCTAATTTCTTTAAGTTCATCGCTAATCTGATTTATGTTTTTTTTATTAACGTCTCTAAGTTTGGGTACCATCAAACCATGCTCAGTATCTACAGCTATACCTATATGAAAATATTTTTTAAATGTCATTTTTCCTTGTTCTATTTCATCAATTGAGGAATTAAATGATGGAAATTTTTTAATTGTTGCAACAAGTGCTTTTGTTATAAAAGCAAGTGGAGTAATTTTTTTTCTTTCACCTGTATATACATCTTTTAAGGATGTTCTGAAGTTTTCCATTTCTGTTACATCAGCTTCGTCATGATTTGTAACATGTGGAATTGTTGTCCATGAATAAGAAAGATGTTTAGCGGCAATTTTCTTTATTCTTGGAATTTCTTTTATTTCTATTTCACCAAAATCAGAATGAGGAAATTCATTTTTATAATTTATATTTTGTTCAGTTGTTTTTTTTGAAGATTGGTCTTTTATAAATTTTTTAACATCACTTTCTATAACCCTTCCTTGTCTTTCACTGCCCGTGACTAAATTTATATCTAACCCTAGTTCTCTTGCAAATTTTCTCACATTAGGACTAGCAGGTATTCTTGTTTTTTTTTCACTCATTTATATTTTGGTTGGAAATGGTTTTTCCACATCAATTTTATATTTTATCATTGCTTCTTTTGCATGTTTTGTTGGAATTAACTGCTCTTTTGAAAGTACGCTAAGAGCATATGCAACAATATGCTCTTTATCAACCTCAAAAAATTTTCTTAATTTTTTTCTAGTATCGCTTCTACCAAAACCATCGGTCCCTAAAGAATAAAAATTTTTTTTTGTATATTGTCTAATTTGGTCAGAATGACTTCTCATGTAGTCTGAGGCAGCTAAAATTGGTCCTTCTTTTTTTTTAAAACATTGTTCGACATAAGAAACTCTTTGGGGCTTATCTGGATTTAATAAATTGTATCTTTCAACCTCCATTCCGTCCCTACTCAATTCATTAAAGCTTGTAACGCTCCATATTTCACTGTCAATTTGATAATCTTTTTGTAATATTTCTGCTGCAGCCATAACTTCTCTTAAGATTGTTCCTGATCCCATTAACTGAATTTTTGTTTTTTTATATTTATCAAATTCTTTTATTTTATACATTCCTTTTAATATTCCTTCCTTGCAATTTTTATCTTCTGGCATTGCAGGATGCGGATAATTTTCGTTCATTGTTGTAATATAATAAAAAACATTTTCATTTTTTTCGTGCATTCTTTTTAATCCTTCTCTAAAAATGACTGCAAGTTCATAAGCAAAAGTAGGATCATATGATTTACAATTTGGTATTGTAGATGCAAGCATATGGCTGTGGCCGTCTTGATGTTGTAATCCTTCCCCAGCAAGTGTCGTTCTTCCAGCTGTTGCACCTATTAAAAAGCCTCTAGCCTGGCTGTCGCCAGCTGCCCAATTAAAATCTCCTGTTCTTTGAAATCCAAACATAGAATAAAAAAGATAAATTGGTATCATTTCAATATCATGATTAGAATATGCGGTTCCTGCCGCAATCCAAGATGACATTGAACCAGCTTCATTGATGCCTTCCTCTAAAACTTGCCCTTTTTTATCCTCTCTATATGAAAATAAATTTTCAGCATCTTCTGGTTCATATTTTTGACCTTCGTGGGCATAAATACCTATTTTTTTGAAAAAACCTTCCATTCCAAAAGTTCTTGCTTCATCAGGTATTATTGGAACAAGTCTTGGAGAAACATTCTTATCTCTTAATAAATTTGTTAATAATCTTACTAATGCCATCGTAGTAGACATTTCTTTTTTTCCAGTAGACTCTTTTAAAAAATCAAAGATATCTTTAGGAGGTGCTTTTATTGGTTTAGAATAACTTGTCCTTTCTGGAATAAAACCACCAAGTTTAATTCTTCTATCTTTAATATATTTAATTTCATCAGAATTTTCGTTTGGTCTAAAATATTGAATTTCTTGTACCTGCTTATCTGTTAAGGGAACATCAAATCTATCCCTATAATACATTAAATCATCTATATCTAATTTTTTTTGTTGATGACTTGTATTTACACTTTCTCCAGTTTTACCCATTCCATAACCTTTTATTGTTTTTGCAATTATAACAGTTGGGCTACCAGTATTTTTTATTGCTTCGCTGTATGCTGAATAAACTTTATGTGGGTCGTGACCTCCTCTATTTAGTCTCCAAATATCTTTGTCAGATAAAGAAGAAACTAATTTTTCAGTTTCAGGATATTTACCAAAAAAATTCTTTCTCACATATAAGCCATTTCTTGCTTTATAGGCTTGATATTCTCCATCAACAGTTTCATTCATTATCTTAACCAAATGCCCAGTTTTATCCTTAGCTAATAATGAATCCCAATAAGATCCCCAAATAACTTTTATGACATTCCACCCTGCTCCTCTAAAAATTCCTTCGAGCTCCTGTATAATTTTTCCATTTCCTCTTACAGGTCCATCTAGTCTTTGAAGATTACAATTTATAACAAAAATTAAATTATCAAGTTGCTCTCTTGCTGCCAAACCGATGGCACCCAGAGATTCTGGCTCGTCCATTTCACCATCGCCAAGAAATGCCCAAACTTTTCTATTTTGATCTTTTATTAAACCGCGATTAATTAAATATTTCATAAATCTTGCTTGATATATTGCAAGCATTGGACCAAGACCCATTGATACAGTGGGGAACTGCCAAAACTTTGGCATTAACCAAGGGTGTGGGTATGAGGATAAACCTCCAATCTCTACTTCTTGTCTGAAGCTGTCTAATTGTTTTTCACTTAATCTACCTTCAAGAAAAGCTCTAGCGTACATACCGGGTGCACTATGACCTTGAAAATAAATTAAATCCCCACCAAATTTATTATTTTTACCTCTCCAAAAATGATTCATTCCAACATCATAAAGAGTTGCTGCAGACGCAAATGTTCCAATGTGGCCACCAAGTTCTGGAAATTTTTTATTAGCTCTCACAACCATTGCTGCCGCATTCCATCTGATTAAAGATCTAATTTTTCTCTCAATATTTTGATCACCAGTAGACTTGACTTCTTTTTCTGGAGGTATTGTATTTATATAAGGAGTGTTTCTTGATAAAACTAAATCTGATCCTTGTTTGTAAGAATGCTCTATCAGTTGTTTTATTAAAAATTGGGCTCTTTTACTTCCATCATTTTCCAGAACTGAAGAAAGAGACTCTATCCATTCCTTCGTTTCAACTGGATCGATATCTCCTGCTGAATTTGCTAAATTATTTTTTTCTTCAGCAATTTTAATAGGCACATCAGGCACATCTATATTTTCTTTTTCTGCAATTAATGTTTTTTCAGCTTGATTAATTATACTTTCTGTATCTTTGGGTATATTTTCTTTTGCCTGAGCTTCCTTTTTTTGATCACTATTTTCATTTTCGACATTCACGGTCAAAACTAAATCATCTTTTGAAACTTTATCTCCAATTTTAACATTAATAGATTCTATTTTTCCCTCTAAGGTTGACGGTATCTCGACACTTGATTTATCACTCTCTATTGTAATAACTGGATCATTAACAGAAACCTTGTCACCTTTTTTAACTAAAATCTCTATGACCTCTACTTTTTCGAAGTCCCCAATATCTGGAACAAGTAATTTTTTATTCATTTTAATAGTTATAATTTTACCACATTTGAAGCCTTTTTTGGACAAGCTTTAGTGTCATATTTAAATAATGTTAATAAATTTGCTAAAAAAAATAATTAAAGCTGAATACAACCAAGATCTAGATGCTAAAATTTGGATACAAAAAATATTATTAAAGAAAAATTTAAGTTCTTTAAAATATTAATCCCTTTCAACGCACATTGATATTCCCATACCACCCCCAATACACAAAGTCGTTAAACCTTTTTTTAAATCTCGTCTTATCATTTCGTGAACTAATGTAACTAGTATTCTTGCGCCTGATGCGCCAATAGGATGTCCTAAAGCAATAGCTCCTCCATTGACATTAACCTTTTCAATTGGAATTTTGAGTTCTTTGATTACTGCTATGCTTTGAGCTGCAAATGCTTCGTTCGACTCAATTAAATCTAAATCATTTATAGACCATCCTGCTTTTTTTAGAGCTTTATTAGTTGCAGGAATTGGTCCTGTTCCCATAAGAGCAGGTTCAACTCCACAGGTTGCCCAAGAAACAATTTTAGCTAAAGGTTTTATATTATTTTTTTCTGCCTCTGCTCTATTCATTAAAAGAACTGCTGCTGCGCCATCATTTACTCCTGATGAATTACCGGCTGTAACAGTTCCATTTTCTTTAAAAGCAGTATTAAGCTTAGAAAGACTTTCCTCTGTAACATTAGCTCTAGGATGCTCATCTAATAAATTATCTCCTTCGATTATTTCCTGTTTAAATTTTTTTTGCTTTATTGCTTCTTGTGCTTTTAATTGAGAAGCAACAGCAAACTTGTCTTGTTCTTTTCTTGAAATTCCAAATTTCTCAGCTACATTTTCTGCTGTAATTCCCATATGATAATTGTTGTAAGCGTCTATTAAACCATCTTTAAGCATAAATTCCTCATTTGAATTTGTCATACTTTCTTGTCCCCCAGCAATAACTATCTTTGCATCGTTAGAAATAATTGATTGATAGCCTGCTACAACAGCTCTTAAACCTGAACCGCAAACTTGGTTAATAATGTAAGCAGTCTTATCAGTTGGTAAGCCAGCTTTTATCGCAGCCTGCCTTGCAGGGTTTTGACCTGTATCACCAGTTAAAACTTGACCCATTATTACTTCATCAATGGCGTCAGTTTGAATTTTTGATTTCTTTAGAATACTTAATATGACATTAGCACCTAACTCATGAGCTTGGTAATTTGACCATATGCCTCTTAGTTTACCGATAGCTGTCCTTGCGGCAGATACAATTACTACATCTTTTAAATTTTTTACCATATAAATACAATAATTCTTAAATAGTAAAATTTCATTAAAAATTATATATATAAGTAAAATTATTAATTGCGCCTGTAGCTCAACTGGATAGAGCGCTTGGCTACGGACCAGGAGGTTCTGGGTTCGACTCCTAGCAGGCGCACCAAACGAGGTGATAAAATGCTAAATTTATTTTCTAAAATTTCACTAGAAAAATCAGTAATATACTTTTTTATAATAGTTTTTATAATTTTATTAATTTTAACATTTATACTTTAAAAATATGCCAAAAGAATTTGAACAGATCAGTATCAAACCAGGTTTTATGAAGCACAATGGTGGACTTTTCTTTAGAGAAATTTCTGAGACTGAGTATGAATTTAAATGCTTAATTTCAGAAAATCATCTTAATGCTGCCGGTATTACTCATGGAGGGTATGTGGCTGCTTTAATTGATGCTGGCTCTGGCACCGCTGCACATAGAGCTGCAGGAAATTCGCCATGTGTAACGATATCTTTGGACTTAAAATTTATTGGGGCAACAAAAGTTGGAGATGAAATTGTTGGCTTTACTAAAATTCAAAAAAAAACAAAGTCATTAGTTTTTTTAATTTGTCATCTAAAATGCAAAGATAAAATTATTGCATCAGCCTCAGGAGTGTGGAAAATATTAAATATTAAACCTTCTAACTTGGGTCCTGGGGGTTAATAATATTTTTTCTTCGATAATTTAAATACCCGAAGATAACTAAAAATAAAATAGATACTGGATATACAAGAACTTTATTCGGTCTATCTAAATTTTCAATTTTAAATTCAGTAATATAGTCTCCAGTTTCCAAACCTGCTTTCTTAGCTTGCCCATTCCATTTTAGTGTATCTATAATTATTTTATCATTTTCTTTAATTAAATTAATTCCATATTCTTCTAGATTGAAGCCATTCTCAAAACTATTTTTTTTAACTACAAATAATTTATATCTTTCTCCATATTCACTTGGCCTTGTAATCTTAATATGGATTTCTTTATTTGGATCAAAATTTAAATTATGTACTTTATTTAAATCTTTATAATTAAATTTTGGATAAAATTTATTTAGAATAAATTCAGGAGATAAAAGTGATATAGAAATTATTAAGAATATTATAATTTCAAACCATTTTAGTCTACTGAACATCCAAGCTTGTGTAGCGGATGTGAATACTAAAATTCCAATTAATGATGTTGAAATAACTGTTAATGCATGCCAAATATTTTCAATTCCAATTAATAGCAACTCGTGATTAAATAAAAAAACAATTGGTAAAACGCCCGTCCTTAAACTATACCAAAATGCTTGGACACCTGTTTTTAGCGGATCTCCACCTGATATTCCTGCTGCCGCATAAGATGCTAGACCTACGGGGGGTGTAACATCTGCCATTAAGCCAAAATAAAATACAAAAAGATGAACTGCTATCAAAGGAAATATAAATCCAGATGCATTACCAACATCTACTAGAACCATAGACATTAAAGAAGCTACAACAACATAATTTGCAGTAGTTGGAAGCCCCATTCCTAATAACAAACACAAAACTATAGTCAAAAGAATTAAAATTATTACATTATCTCTAGCTACAGACTCTATTACTATAATTAAGTTTGTACTTAATCCAGTAGAACCAACTGCTCCAACAATTACACCAGCTGTTGCAATTGCTATTCCAACTGCAACCATGTTTATTGCTCCCTTTTGAAAACCAACTATCGTTTGATTGTACCAGATTTTAAAAGCATTCTTATAATTTTGCTGCTTAACTAATATGTTTATTAAATTTACAATAATCAATGCAATTGTTGCATAAAATATTGAGTATGCAGCAGTGAATCTTAGATATACCAATAAATATATTAAAACAAAAATTGGAATTAAAAAATGTAAGCCTGATAAAAATGTGTTTTTTAAATTTGGTACATCTTTTTCATCCATTCCTTTGAGATTTAATTTTAATGCTTCAAGATGAGATATATAAAATAAAGCAATATAAGATATTATAGCTGGTAAAAATGCATGCTTTACTACTTCAAAATAAGTGACACCAATAAAGCTTGCCATAACAAAAGCTGCTGCTCCCATCACTGGAGGCATGATTTGACCATTTACAGATGATGATACTTCTATCGCTCCAGCTTTTTCTTTTGAAAATCCAGTTTTCTTCATAATTGGAATTGTAAAGGTTCCAGTGGTAACTGTATTAGCGACAGAGGATCCAGATATCATTCCCGTCATACCAGAACCTAAGATAGCTGCCTTAGCAGGTCCTCCTCTCATTTTTCCAACCATTGCAAAAGCTAAATTTAAAAAGTATTGACCGCCTCCTGCTGTTTCTAAAAGTGCACCAAATAAAACGAACAAAAATATAAAATCAACCGAAACTCCAATTGGAATTCCAAAAATTGCTTCTTGATCAAACCATTGAAAGCCAACAAGTCTCTTTAAAGAAAGTCCTCCATGAGAGATTATATCAGGTGCATATTTACCAAAATATGAAAATAATAAAAAACATATTGCTATTATGACTAGTGGTATTCCAATTACTCTTCGTGTTGCTTCAAGTAAAATTAATATTCCAATCGTTCCAATAATTAATTCTAGTGGTATAGTATATTCACCTAAAGTAATTTTTAAAAGAATACCGCCTCTATCTACTAGCTGATCATAAAAAAAGTAAATATAAAGACAGCAAAAAGCTCCAATTAAACTTATAAAAATATCGATGATTGAAATTTTTTTTGATCTAGAAAAAGGAAATATTAAAAAAGCTAAAAGTAAAGCAAAGCCTAAATGTATTGCCCTTGCTGGCAAACCTTTAAACATCCCTATATTAAACCAGAATGGAAAAGGAGATGCGTACCAAAGTTGAAATAATGACCAAACAATAGCAATAGAAGCAACAATTTTTAAATGTATACCTGAAAGATTTCTTGTGGGAGATAAATCTTCATGAATTTTACTTTCAACTGATGGTTCAAGTTTTTGATTCATTTATGAAAGATACTTTACTATAAAAAAAAGGCCCAATAAATATATTGGGCCTTTTAAATTAAATTTAACCTATTTTGATTACATTAATCCGGCTTCTTTATAGTATCTCTTAGCACCCTCGTGTAAAGGAGCTGATAAACCATCAGCAATCATATCTTTCTTTTTTAATGGTGCAAAAGCAGGATGTTGTTTTTTAAAATCATCAAAGTTCTCAAAAACAGCTTTAACTACTTGGTAAACTAGATCAGCTTCAACGGCGTTACTAGTTACAACAGTAGCTTTAACGCCAAAAGTTGTTACATCTTTCTTTTGTCCAGTATAAGTGCCCGCAGGTATTGTTGCTGCAGCATAATAATCTGCACCATCAATTAAACCTTGAACAGGTCCGCCTACTAAGTTGATTGGTAAAGCTTTGGCTCCACAAGTAGCTGCTTGTTCCATAGCACCATTCGGAAATCCTACTGAATAACCAAATGCATCTATTTTACCATCACAAAGAGCCTTAACTTGTTCTGAAGAAGTTAGTTCCGTTGTAGATTTAAAGTAACCGTTATCAACACCCATTGCTTTCATAAGTTCTTCCATAGTTCCTCTTTGACCAGAACCAGGATTACCTATATTAACAACTTTTCCCTTAAGTCCTTTAAAATCTTTAACTTTTGCTTTTTTTCTAGCCCAAATTTGAAAAGGTTCATTGTGAACTGAAAAAACAGCTCTTAAACCTTTAAATTGTTTTCCTTCCCATTTGCTTGAACCATTTACAGCATGAAACTGCCAGTCAGACTGAGCTACACCAAATTGAAACTCACCTTCTTTAATTTGACCAATATTGTAGTTAGATCCCCCTGTAGATGGAGCAGTACATCTATATGCTTTAGCTGTACCTTTTTTTCTACCATGCTCCGCACTAATAGCTGATTTGTGCAACATTTTACAAATTGCATTTCCAGTTTGGAAATAAACACCTGTTGGTCCACCTGTTCCTATCGTAAAAAACTCTGCTGATTTTGCAACTGTTGTAAATGACAAAGATGCCACAAAAATCAAAAGAGCACTCGATAAAGAAGTAAGTATTTTTCTCATTTTACCCTCCTATTATATTTTAGAATTATTCTAATCAAAACTTTGTGGGTGAGTCTATAAAAAAATTAATTAGATTCAACCCAGCCTTTTAACCTTTTTGTGCCATTAACTATTCTTGGAGCAAATTCATTTAATAAAGTTTCGTCGATTTTTGAATTGACTTTAATATTTTGCATAAATTTTTCTCCACCAAAATCTGTAAAACTTAATCTCGCAATCATTTTTTCTGGTAATAGTCCAAAATCTGATCCTGGTAATAAGG
>Ga0208261_1000411_pt1 | contig 17231 bp, 17 predicted proteins | sample Knorr_S7_td_DCM__FD_185595 | JGI IMG/M metagenome (GOLD analysis project Ga0208261, IMG submission 185595) | Marine microbial communities from Southern Atlantic Ocean transect - Knorr_S7_td_DCM_ad_131m_LV_B (SPAdes) (version 3) | ecosystem: Environmental > Aquatic > Marine > Oceanic | place...
CTAGGCTGAAGGTATTGGCCAATAGTAATAATATCAACTTTTGCTTCTTTAAGTTCATTCATTGTTTCAATAACTTCTTCTTTAAATTCACCAAGACCAACCATAATTCCAGACTTTGTTCTTCTTTGTCCAGATTCTTTTAAATATTTTAATACATCTAAACTCCTATCATATTTTGCTTGTATTCTAACTTGTTTTGTTAATCTTCGAACAGTTTCAATGTTATGTGAAATAACTTCAGGTTTTATATTAACTAATCTGTCAATATGTTGATGTATTCCTTGAAAATCTGGTATTAAAGCTTCAATTGTAATTCCTGGATTATATTCTCTAACTTTTTTAATAGTTTCAACCCATAATTTACTTCCCATATCATCCTTTAAATCATCTCTATCAACACTAGTTAGAACAGCATGTTTAATCTTCATTATTTGAATAGACTTTGCCACCTTTTCAGGCTCTTCCCAATCTACTGCATCTGGCCTACCTGTTTTTACTCCACAAAATTTACATGAACGTGTGCAGATATTTCCTAATATCATAAATGTAGCAGTTCCCTCACCCCAACACTCACCCATATTTGGACAACTACCTGAAGTACAAATGGTGTGAAGATTATATTTATCTACTAAATTTCTTAATTGGGTATATTTATCACCGATTGGAAGTTTTACCCTAAGCCATTTTGGTTTAGGTTGATGTTTAACCTCTCTCTTCTTAAGATCAACTTTATGCCAACTTAGATTATCTTTAATTTCTGTTGAGTTTTCAGGCATTTTATTTCGATTCTCCATCTATTCTATAAAGATATAAAGTATAAATTTAAATTACAGTCCTTTTAATAAAAACCATACACTGAATCCTACAAGAAAAGCAATACCAAGAATACTTAGTATATGTAATTCCATTGAAGGTCTATATTCTTTAGGAGTGTATTTACTGCTTATTAGTATATAATTAATTATTGCATAAAAAGGTGCGGTTAAAAATGATAGAATTGTAGCAATTTTAACTAAGAGCCCCATTTTAGAAGAAAAAACAAAGAATATAAAAATAGTTCCAATCGCTAAAATTGCTAGCCATAAAAGATATCCATGTTTGAAATTTGTATTAATTAGTAGTTTAGTTGTTCTATTCATTGCTCTAGGCGACGCGTCTAATGTAGTTATTGTAGTGCTTAACATAGTTGTAAATGCAGCAATTCCAATAATGTAATATGACCAATTACCAAGACTTGAAGTATACATATCAATAAGTTGATTAGAAAATGAGCTTGCAGATGAGCTAAATGATTCCCCACCGCCAAACATTACAAAATAACCTAAAGACATAAAAGCAATACCTAAGAATACTGTTCCAATGTAACCAACATTAAAATCAAACAGGGAAGATTTATAATTAAATTCTTTATTAGTTTTTTGTTTTTCTAGTGACCATAAGGAATGCCATACAGAAATATCCATTGGAGCTGGCATCCATCCCATAAATGCTATAAGAAATGCTATTTCAGTTGATATTCCTGGCAAAATTTGAGTTAAAATTATCTCATCAGTATTATTGTTATAAGCAATTAATGTAGCTATGATTGTACTAATTGCTAAAAGAATTATTACATATTTAATTATTTTGTCGAGTAACTTATATTTTCCAAAAAAAAGTATTACTGAACAGATAGCAATAATAATTATTGTCCATATTTCAGTGGTAAAAAGACCATTAGTTAATGATGAGGCTAAACCTGCCGTTACGATTGTTACAGCAGTTTGAATGGTAAACATTGTTGCAAGAGTAATTATAGCATAAGCAATTAGAATCCCTTTACCCAATTTATAATATCCATCTAATAAGCTCTCACCTGTTGCGGTTGCATACCTTGGCCCATATTGAAAAAAGGGATACTTAAAAATATTTACAAGAATTAATGCCCAAAGAAATCCCATTCCAAATTCTGCTCCAGCTCTAGTTGATTGTACTAGATGGGAAACTCCTATAGCAGCTCCTGCAAATAATAAACCTGGTCCTAATTTTTTTAGTAGGTTATTAATTTTTAACATCACAATCTTTGAATTGGTCAGGGGTTTTTCCACAAAAACCACAAGGTTCATTAGATTCGTTTAATAATGGATTTTGACTTGCGCAGGTTCCAGCAAATTCACCATCTTTTTTTACCAATAATTTAATGCTAATCCCAGCAATACAAAGGCCAAGAATAATTATAGTAATTAGGGTGATCATCATATAACAAAGATAAATTTTTTATATAATATTTACTTCAGCTTCTAGCTCAATATCAAAAATTAATTTGATGGCCTGTTTTATTGATATCGATAAATTTAAAATATCACTTCCTTTTGCAGATTTATAATTCACTAAAACTAATGCTTGATCCTTATGAACTCCATAATTGCCATAATCTTTTCCCTTAAATCCAGCCTTTTCTATTAGCCATGCCGCTGGTATTTTATATTTATTTTTATCGATACTATAATAAGGTATCTCATTAAAAGTAGATTTTAGCTTAGTGATTTTATCTGTTGAGACAACAGGATTTTTAAAAAAACTTCCACCATTTCCTATCTTATCGGGGCTTGGTAATTTCTCATTTCTAATATTAATTACAGCCTTAGAAATGTCATGAATATTAGGGTTCTTTATATTTAATTCATCAAGTTTTTGCTGAATCCCTTTATATTCTAAATTTAATTTATGCTCATTATTGGTTAGCTTTATTCTAATGCTAATGACTATATAATCATTAGTTTTTTTAAAAACGGAATTTCTATATTCAAATTTACAAGCATCATTGTCAAATGTTTCAATTTTGTGAGTTTTTAAATTAATAACATCACATGAGACTAATAAATCTTTTAATTCGACACCATAAGCACCTATATTTTGAATTGGAGCTGCGCCAACACTACCCGGAATCAAAGATAAATTCTCAATACCACCTAAATTTTTACTTAAACACCATTTCACAAGAAAATGCCAGTTTTCTCCAGCAAACGCAACTACTTCAGTAATATTATTCCCCTTAACTTCTTCTTTAATCCCCTTAATATTTATATGAATTACTAATCCTTTAATGTCTTGAGTTATTAAAATATTGCTTCCGCCTCCCAAAAAAAACTTTTCTTTATATCCTTCCATTTTAAGAACTTCAATGAGTTCTTTGACATTTTTTACAGAAACATAATTTTCTGCAATAGCATCAATTTTAAAAGTATTATATTTTTTTAGGGAAAAGTTCTTAAGGATTTCCATTAATTATTGTATTGAATTAATGCCTTATTTAAAATATTTGTAGCTGAAATTAAATCCTTTTGATTAAGAACATATGCAATTCTTATTTGATTTTTCCCAACATTTTTTGAAGAATAAAAACCTTGAGCTGGAGCTACCATGATAGTTTGATTATTTAATGAAAACTTTTCAAGCAACCATTTGGCAAAGTCATTTGCATCATCAACTGGTAATTCAACAATACAATAAAAAGCACCCATAGGATTAGAAACCTTAGTCCCAGGAATTTTATTAAGCTGTTCAATTAGTGTATCCCTTCTTTTTTTATATTCCTCAATAACATTGTCAAAATATTTATCGGGAGTATCCAATGCAGCTAAACTTGCAATTTGAGCAAATGTAGGTGGAGATAATCTTGCTTGTGCAAATTTTAAAACAGTACTTATCACTTGTTTATTTCTTGATACTACGCATCCAATTCTTGCTCCACACATACTATATCTTTTTGAAACAGAATCAATCATTATTGCATTTTGATTAATGGATTCTTCTTCCATTATAGAGTAATGTTTAAATCCATCATAGGTAAACTCTCTATATACTTCATCTGCAATTAGAAATAGATCAAATTCCTTTACAATTTCAATCAATTTTTTAATCTCATCTTTTGAGTAAAGGTAGCCAGTTGGATTATTCGGATTACATATAAGAATTGCTTTAGTTTTTGGTGTTATAAGTTTTTTAAATTCACCTATTTCTGGAAGTGAAAAATTATCATCAATAGAAGAATTTACAGGAAGAATCTTAACTCCATTTGCAATTGAAAATCCGTTATAGTTAGCATAAAATGGCTCAGGTATTATTATTTCATCTCCAGGATCCATTATGCTTCCTAATGTAAAAAATAATGCCTCGCTAGCTCCACTAGTTACTATTATATCCTGATCACATACTGAAATGTTTTTTTTAGCATAGTAATCAGATAATTTTTTCCTGTAATTTTCTGATCCTTCAGATCGGCTGTAAGCGAGTACTTTTATATTAGAATTTTTAACTGCTTCAATTGCTTGTATAGGGGTCTCTATATCTGGTTGACCAATATTAAGATGAAATACCTCTACTCCTCTTTTTTTAGCATCTTCTGCATAAGGAACCAACTTTCTAATTGGAGATTCAGGCATTAATTTTCCCTTTATAGAAATTTTTGGCATATCAGCAATTTTATATTTGATTTAAATTTATAGAAAAAATTAAATCATTAAAAGTCTTCCTCAATAAGGCTTTTCGATTTTTTTTCTAAACCTGTCTCGTTAACTTTATTCGTTACTTTTCCAGATATTTTCAACACAACAGTAGGTGTTTCTGCATTTGAGCTTACCATTATAGATTTTCTAATAAAACCGACTCTGTTAGTGTCATATTTTACTTGTATTTTTTCGGATTCCCCTGGTAAAATTGGCTTGGTTGGTTTTTTTGGAATTGTGCATCCACATGTAGATTTTACATTAGTAATTATTAGAGGTGCATTACCATTATTAGTAAATTCAAAATCTCTAACTCCATTTGATCCTTTCTCAATTACACCATAATCAATTTCAGTAGTTTTAAAATTGATTTTAGCAATTTTATCTTGAGAAAATACATTGAAATTAAATGCTATAATACTAACAATTAAAAATATTTTTTTCATTATGTTTAGTTAAAAAATTAGGCAGATAAATATAATTATAATTACTCAGATAAAGAAATATGAGTATTTTTGTACCTAATCATATATAAAGATGAGTATCAGTTCCAATTATAATTTTAAAGATATTGAGGATAGATGGTATTCATATTGGATTAAGAACAAATATTTCCACTCCAAGCCTGACAATAGAGATCCCTATACCATTGTAATTCCCCCACCAAATATTACAGGTGTTTTGCATATGGGACATATGTTAAATAATACCATTCAAGATATTTTAATTAGAAGAGCTAGGTTATTAGGAAAAAATGCGTGTTGGATTCCTGGAACAGATCATGCATCAATAGCTACTGAAGCGAAGGTAGTAGAAAGTTTGAAGGAAAAAGGAATCGATAAAAGTGATATAAGTAGAGAAGAGTTTTTAAAACATGCATGGGATTGGAAAGATAAGTATGGAAATATTATTCTTGAACAATTGAAAAAAATAGGTTGTTCATGTGATTGGGATAGAACAAAATTTACTCTAGATGAATCAATGAACAAATCTGTTATTTCCGTTTTCTTAGATTTATATAATAAAGGATTAATATACAGAGGATATAGAATGGTTAATTGGGATCCTAAAGCTAAAACTACACTTTCAGATGAGGAGGTAAACTATGTAGAAAAGAAGGATCTATTGTATTATGTTAAATATAAAATTGATGGTGAAAATGAATTTCTAACAATTGCAACAACAAGACCTGAAACAATATTAGGTGATACCGCTATTTGTGTAAATCCAAATGATAAAAGATATATAAAATTAAAGGGAAAAAAAGCTATAGTACCTATTGCTGAAAGAAAAGTCCCAATAATTTTTGATGATTATGTTGATATAGAATATGGTACAGGATGTTTAAAAGTAACTCCAGCCCATGATATAAATGATAAATTAATTGGTGATAGGCACAAACTAGAATTTATAGACATATTCAATGATGATGCAACATTAAACGATTATGGACTTCATCATAAAGGAAAGAACAGGTTTAAAGCAAGAAAGGATATTCTTGTTGAACTCGAAAAATTAGGCATCTTAGTAAAACAGGAGGAAATTACTCATAATGTTGGAATGAGTGAAAGAACCAATGAAATAATTGAGCCAAAGTTTAGTTACCAATGGTTTTTAAAAATGGAGGATTTAGTTAAACCAGCAATTAATTCTGTTTTAGTTGACAATGATATTAAGCTATATCCTAATAAGTTTGATAAGACTTATAAAAATTGGATGGAAAATATTAGGGATTGGAATATATCAAGACAACTTTATTGGGGTCATCGTATTCCTGCTTATTATTATGGAAATGACATAAACGATTTTGTAGTTGCTAAAGATATGGATCAAGCTCTTAAATTAGCCAAAGAAAAAACAGGTAATAAAAATTTAACAAAAGATAAACTAAATCAAGATGAAGATGTATTAGATACGTGGTTTTCATCATGGCTTTGGCCTATTAGTGTATTTGATGGAATAAATAATCCAGATAATAAAGATTTTAATTATTATTATCCTACTTCAGATTTAGTTACAGGCCCAGATATATTATTCTTTTGGGTTGCTCGAATGATAATTGCAGGATATGAGTTTAAAGGGGTTAAGCCTTTTAATAATGTATATTTTACAGGGATAGTTCGTGACAAACAAAGAAGAAAAATGAGCAAATCCTTAGGAAATTCTCCTGATGCTTTAAAGTTGATTTCAGAATATGGTGCAGATTCTGTAAGGGTTGGATTGATGTTAAGTTCTTCTGCTGGAAATGATTTATTATTTGATGAATCTTTATGTAGTCAGGGGAGGTCATTTGCTAATAAAATTTGGAATGCATATAGATTAATTGATGGTTGGGAAATAAAGAATTTTGATCAACCAGAATCATCGGTTGTTGCACTGGAATGGTATGAAAATAAATTTCAATTAGTGTTAGATCAAATTAATGATCACTTTGATAAATTTAGAATTAGTGATTCATTAATGTCGGTATATAAATTAGTTTGGGATGATTTTTGCTCAGTATTACTAGAAATTATTAAACCTGAATTTTCAGAGCCAATCGATCAAAAGACTTATGATTCGGTAATTTCAATTTTTGAAGATAATTTAAAATTATTACACCCATTTATGCCATTTATTTCAGAAGAATTATGGCAATCAATTAAAAAGAGAAATAATGATGAAGCATTAGTTGTATCTAATTGGCCAGAAAACAACAAATACGATAATACAATAATTGAAGAATTTAAATTTATTTCAGAAGTCATAACTTCAATACGTTCTGTTAGAAAAAAACAAAACATATCATTTAAAGAATCAATAGAGTTGAGTGTTTTGAATAAAGAAAAATTCATAACAAAATATGATTCAATTATTAAAAAGCTTTGTAACATTAATATTTTTACTTATGTTGATGGTGAGATAAATGATGCAATTTCATTTAGAGTTAAAACAAACACCTATTTTATTCCTACATCTACTAAGTTTAACGCTCAAGAAGAGATAAAGAAAATAAAAAATGAACTTGATTATAATGTAGGGTTTTTGAATTCAGTAGAAAAAAAATTATCTAATAAAAGGTTCGTTGATAATGCACCAGAAAATGTGATAGAAATTGAAAAAAAGAAAAAGTCAGATGCAATGGCTAAAATTCAATTGCTTAGAGAAAGTTTAGATAAATTAAAAAATTAATTTTCTGCAATAACTGAAATACCTCCTTTGACTTTATCATTTAATTTTACTTTTAAATTAGCATCTAAAGGAAGAAATATATCAATTCTTGACCCAAATTTAATAAACCCAGCATCTTTTCCTTGGATTACTCTTTCAGATACTTTAGCATAATTTATGATTCTCCTAGCAACTGCTCCAGCTATCTGTCGATATAATATATTTCCAAATTTTTTATTTTCAATTACAATAGTAGTCCTTTCATTTTTTGTACTTGACTTGGGATGCCAGGCAACTAAATATTTCCCAGGATGGTATTTAGAAAAAACCACCTTGCCACTTAGCGGATATCTAGTTACATGTACATTTAATGGTGACATAAAAACACTGACTTGTATTCTTTCATCTTTAAAGAATTCTGGCTCAAAAACCTTTTTTATAATAACAATTTTTCCGTCTGCAGGAGATAATACATAGTTCTCACTAGAGTTAATATTAATTTTAGGATTTCTAAAAAATTGAAGAATTAAAACCAAAAGAATTAATAAAACTGTTGCTATAAGTTTCGAATGTCTTATTGAATAATATTCCATTCCTAAAATTATTAGGGCTATAATTAAAAATGATGAAATGATTATACTATATCCTTCCTTATGAAACATCTGAAACAATTAATAAGAATAAATATATAAAAGGGCTTGCAAACATTATGCTATCTAATCTATCTAGAATACCCCCATGTCCAGGCAGAATAACACCACTATCTTTTACTAATGATTTCCGTTTGTATTTTGATTCGACTAGATCTCCCATCGTTCCAAATACACTAATTATTATGGAAATTATAAGCCAATTAGTAAAACTTAATTCATTTAAATATTTTGCAATAGGAACACTACAAATACAACAGAAAAACAATCCTCCTAGAAAACCTTCAACTGTTTTGTTTGGTGATACAGTTATAAATAGCTTTTGTTTTCCAAAAGTTGTTCCTATGAGATATGCAAAACTATCATTTACCCATACTAGTATAAAACATCCTAAAATTAGATTAGGATTAAATTCGTTATTGTAGTTTCCTATAAGAAAAATGAATATAAATGAACTTGATATATAAAATATTGAGTTTATATATTTTTTTGTTAAAAATTCTGGAATATCCTTAGTATCAAATAAGTCTCTTATAGCAAACAGCAAAACAAAAATAGAAATAGCCAGTAGTAGCTGAATAGCTTCATTAAAGAATGAGTTATTTACTTCAATATTGCTGAAATGATAGCTATAATATGCAAAGAAAACATATAAAATTGTAAAAACAATATAAGGTGAATAACCTTTTTGTTTAATTAACTTGTTAAATTCTGCATGGGATATTAATCCAAATAAAAAAATTAGAATAGTAAAAGAAAGTAAAGACTTTAGTGACAGCAAAAATAACAGCCCATATATTAATCCTGTAATTGATCTTTTATGTATTTCTTTCAATTTATGATATACCTTTTTCTAATAATATCAAATATAAGTTTTTTGCACTTGTGCCATAACTTAAAAAATCTTTTTCTTCTGAAATATTAAAATTTTTAATTGTGGTAATATTACTTGGTATTTTCTTGCTTTTTGTTTTTATTTCTCTTAATCCTTCTCCAATATTATTTTTAAATTTAGTAGTATCAGATAAAATAATTAGGTTGTCAGGAAAATCTGTTAGATTTTTTTCTTCAATTTGATTTGATGAAATTAAGATTGATCCGTCATCTGCTATTAAATTTTCACAATCAGTAATAAAACAATTCACATTATCTTGATTAATACTTATGGAATTGGGTAATTTATATGAAGATTTAATTTTGTCATTAGTGATTAATAGATCATTGTTAGACCAACCATTTTCTTTTAGAATTAGTCCTAAATTTTCATTTAGTTCATTATAATTTTCACTGTAAAGAAATTTCCCTCCATTTTCTATAAAATTTACAATAAATCTTTCTTCAATAGCTACCTTTTCTTTAGGCATAAACTTGCTTTGTTCACGCAATTGGTCTTGTTCAGCTTTATTTTTTTTGGAATTTCCCTTAAAGAGTTTATTAAAAAAATTCAATCTTTTTTAAGATAAGTGTTTATCAAAATTATAAAACTCTTCTCTAATTTAAAATGAAAAAAATAGTTAATTTTTATTTTTCTGAATTTTCTTTCTTTTTGAATGGACGTTCGCCAAAAATTTCCTCTAGATTATCTTTAAATATCACCTCTTTTTTAAGTAGCAGTTCTGCTAGTTGAATTAATTTCTTTTTATTTTTTTGAAGTATCTTAAGCGCTCTATTATATTGCTTTTCAATTATTAGTGAAATTTCTTTATCAATTGTTTCAGCTGTTTGTTCACTGTAAGGTTTTGTAAAACCATATTCATTTCCATTTGAAGAATCATAATAGGTTAAATTTCCAACTTTATCATTTAAACCATAGACTGTAACCATTGCTCTAGCTTGTTTTGTGACTTTTTCTAAATCACTTAATGCTCCAGTTGATATTTTATTAAATATGACTTTTTCTGCGGCTCTTCCGCCTAGTGCAGCACACATTTCATCAAGCATTTGCTCAGGTCTTACAATCAATCTTTCTTCTGGCAAATACCATGCAGAACCTAGTGATCTACCTCTAGGAACAATTGTAACTTTAACTAGAGGAGAAGCATGTTCTAGCATCCAACTAACTGTAGCATGACCAGCCTCATGATATGCAACAGCTTTTTTTTCTTCTTCAGTAATTATTTTATTCTTTTTTTCTAATCCTCCTACTATTCTGTCTACTGCATCTAAGAAATCCTGTTTTCCAACGGATTTTTTATTTTTTCTAGCTGCAATTAGTGCTGCTTCATTACAGACATTTGCAATGTCTGCTCCAGAAAAACCAGGGGTTTGTTTTGATAAAAAATCAATATCTACACTTGAAGCTTTTTTTAATGGTCTTAAATGAACTTCAAATATCATTTTTCTTTCCCTAATATCAGGCAAGTCAACGTATATTTGCCTATCAAATCTTCCAGCACGCATTAATGCTTTGTCTAATACATCTGCCCTATTTGTAGCTGCAATAACTATTACATTAGTATTGGTTCCAAAACCATCCATTTCTGTTAATAGTTGATTAAGAGTATTTTCTCTCTCATCATTAGATCCAGTAAAATTACTCTTTCCTCTCGCTCTTCCTATAGCATCAATTTCATCAATAAATACTATTGATGGAGATTTTTCTTTTGCTTGCTTAAATAAATCTCTTACTCTGGATGCTCCAACTCCTACAAACATTTCAACAAAATCAGATCCAGAAAGTGAATAAAATGGAACTTTTGCTTCACCTGCAACAGCTTTTGCAAGAAGGGTTTTTCCAGTTCCAGGAGCACCAATTAATAAAGCTCCTTTTGGAATTTTACCTCCTAATGCAGTATATTTTTTTGGATTTTTTAAAAAATCAACAATTTCCTGTACCTCTTCTTTTGCTCCTTCTAGTCCTGCTACATCCTTGAATGTAATCTTCATGTCAGATTTAGCATCAAAAAGTTTTGCTTTAGATTTACCAATACTAAAAATTTGACCTCCAGCACCTCCAGCACTAGAAGACATTCTTCTCATTATAAATATCCAAATTGCTATAAGTAAAATAAATGGAAGTAATGAAATAAAAATATCACCCCAAACATTCTGCTCAGTTACATAATTAGTTTCAATTGTTAAATTATTTTCTTTTGAAATATTTGCTAGGTTATTTTCAAAATTTTGAAGATCCCCGAATTCAAATTTATAATTAGCACTTTTAGTTGTAATTGGTAGCAGTGTAGATTTTACTGAATTTCTATGAATATCTTTTAATTCAGCATCTCTTGTAAGATAAACTCTAACTTCTCTTTTATTTATTATTTCAATTTTTTCAACATCTCCTTCTTTAGCAAATTCGAAAAATTTAGATGGGGTAGTGGATATAGTATCTTGACCAGCGCTACCAGAAAATAAATTTATTAGCAAGAAAATGAAGATTATTCCACCATATATCCAGTACTGGTTAAATGAATTTTTATTTTGTGGTTTCTTGTTTTTCATTAATATTATTTTAAATCAATAGTCTGAGCATCCCCCCAAAGTCCTTCAATGTCATAAAATTCTCTTTTCTGTTTTTGGAAAATATGTACTACAACATCTATATAATCCATTAAAACCCATTCAGAATTTTCCATTCCTTCTATACCCCAAGCTTTGTCTTTTAAACTTTTGCTAACTTTTTTATTAATTGAGTTAACTATTGCATTAACCTGGGTATTAGAACTTCCTTCGCAAATTACAAAATAATCACAAACTCTAGTTTCGATCTTCCTTAGGTCAAGAATGTTTATTTCTTCACCTTTAACTTCTTCAATTCCATCAACTATAGTTGATATTAAATTATTAGAGCTTCTCTTTGTTTTCGCCATCAATTCCTTTTACCTTGTTGTGCAAATTTATTATTTTTTTTATTTTCTACATATGAATATTATCAAACTTGATGCCATAGACTCTACAAATAGTTATTTAAAAAAAATAATATTAGAAAAAGATATTAGTGACTATACAATAGTAACTGCAAATTTTCAAACTGAAGGTAAAGGACAATTAGGTTATATGTGGGAATCAGAGGATTCTAAAAATCTTCTTTGTAGCATTTATAAGAAGGATTTAGGGATTAAGGTTGAAGATCAGTTTGTTCTTAGTATGTTAGTGTCATTGTCAATTATCAGGACTTTAGAAAAACTAAATTTGCCAAAATTATATATAAAATGGCCAAACGACATAATGTCAGGTAATAAAAAAATATGTGGCATACTTGTCGAAAATATGGTAAAACAAAATAGTATAAAGGAGTCTGTAATTGGAATTGGATTGAATGTAAATCAAGATACATTCAAAAATTTACCGAATGCAACCTCAATTAAAAAAATTAAAGGAGTTGCATTTAATATAGATGAATTACTAAATGATTTAGCTAATAATATTAAAAAACAATTTATTGATTTTAATCAATCTAAAATTGATTTGATTTTCAGACAATATGAAGATGTTCTATACAGGATGAATATTCCTTCTACATTTAAAAATTCAGAAGGAGATGTTTTTACTGGATTTATAAAAGGTGTAAACAATTTAGGTAGATTAAAAGTTTTGCTTGAAGATAATTTGATAAAATCCTATAGCATAAAGGATATTTCACTAATGAATTAGTTTTATTGCCAAGAAGATGGATTAGTATTCCACTTATTAAGTGTTTTAAATTCAGATTCAGATATATATTCAGTTTTTTTAGCAATTTTTAGTAGAGTTGAATAATTGCTTAAAGTCATAAGCTTTATATTTTCATTAGCTAGGTTATTATAGGATATATCAAATTCATAAGTAAAAATAGCTGCCATCCCTATTACCTCTAAACCATGCGACTTTAAAGCTTTTATTGCTCCAATACTACTTTTTCCTGTACTAATTAAATCTTCAATTACCATTACTTTTTTGTTTTTTTCAACATCTCCCTCAATTTGATTTTTTCTTCCATGTTTTTTTACTTCAGGTCTAACATAAATAAATGGTAAATCTAAGTAGTCTGCAACTAGCATTCCAATTCCAATTGCTCCGGTTGCAACTCCTGCAATAAAATCTGGTTTTTCAAAGTTTTTAGATATAATTTCAGATAGAAATTTTTTTATAGTATTTCTAACTTCAGGTTTTGATAAAATAATTCTATTGTCACAATATATTGGAGATTTCAATCCAGATGCCCAGGTGTATGGCTTATTTGGGCTAAGTTTTATTGCATTAATATTAAGTAAAATTTTTGCAGTTTCTTCTTCGTAATTATTAAATTCTTTTTTGCCCATATTTCTTAAACAAAATTAATATTTTTGTTTAGTTTTTCGTTAATGTCTCAGATTTTTTATAAAGATAAACCAATTATAATAGCAGATAATATATCTGATGATAAAAATATTTATAACATTAAGTTTAAAGATTTTAAACTTAACTCTGCTTTAAAGCAGCTTTCAAACGATAATATTTCATCCCTAAGAATAATAACAAAAGATACTCAGAAAACATTTAAAAAATTACTTAAACTTATGCCAAATATAATAGCAGCAGGTGGGAAAGTAGTTAATTCAAAAAATGAAATTTTATTTATTTATAGAAATAATAAGTGGGACTTACCAAAAGGAAAAGCTGAAAGAAATGAAAATATTGCTGAAACTGCATTAAGAGAAGTTAAAGAAGAAACAGGAATAAAAGATATTTCAATTGGTAAGCCTTTACAAATGACTTATCATATCTTCAAAAAAAATAAGAAATATAGATTGAAAATTACATACTGGTTTGAAATGACATCATCTAATGTAAACCAATTAGTTCCCCAATTAGATGAAGGAATTACTCGAGTTGAATGGATAAGTCCATCAGAAATTGAGAAGATAAAGATGAAGTGTTATGCAAACATCAGATTATTAATTTAACTATAATCTAACAGAGCTAGGAACTAATTTTGTATAATCCCCTTTATTATTGATAATTTCTCTTACAATCGATGAGGATATATATGCTGTTTCTGAAGAGGTAAGAAAAAAAACTGTTTCTATTCCAGTAAGTTTTTTATTTGTTTGGGCAATTGTTTTTTCAAATTCAAAGTCAGCAGGATTTCTTAATCCTCTAACAATAAAATTAGCATTTATTTTTTTGCAAAAATTTACTGTTAGGCCATCATAGGTAAGGATTTTTAATTTTTCCTGATTTTTAAATTCATCATGGATGAATTTCTTTCTATCATCCATAGAAAACATGTTTTTTTTGTCAGAATTTTCTCCTATTGCTATAATGATTTCATCAAATAAGTCTAAACTCTTATTTATTATATCACAATGACCTAATGTTAATGGATCAAAAGAGCCAGGAAATACAGCTTTTTTCATATTTTAAAATTACAAATTTAATTTATAGCTTCATTAATTGCATTAGAGAATAGATCTTTGAGTTCAATTCCAGCTGCTATAGCTTGTTTAGGAAGAATACTTTCTTTAGTTAGTCCTGGAACACTGTTTACTTCTAGTAAAAATATTTCTTCATTTTTAATTATAAACTCACTTCTAGAAAAGCCTTTCATTTCTAATATATTATATATTTTTTTTGCTATTGATTTAATTTTTAATGTCATTTCCTCTGAAATTCTAGCTGGGGTAATTTCCTCTGATTCTCCTTTGTATTTAGCATTATAATCAAAAAAATCATTATTCGTAACGATTTCAGTTATAGGCAGTGCTAGAATTTCATGCTCAAATGAGATTACCCCAACTGAAACTTCAGTTCCATCAATAAATGATTCAATTAGAATTTGATTATCTTCTTTAAATGCAATTTCTAAAGCCTTTTCAAAATCATCTATTTTAGAAACTTTAGATATTCCGTAACTACTTCCAGATTTACTAGCTTTAACAAAACAAGGAAGGCCAACATTTTCAACAATTCTCTCAATATTTAATTCATCACCTTTGGATATGGTAAATGAACTAGCAGATTTAATTCCATGAGATTTTAAATATTCCAGACATTTTATCTTGTCAAAAGTAATTTTTGACTGAAATTCCCCACATCCAGTAATTGGAATATTTAATTTAGAAAAATAATTTTGTAAAACTCCATCCTCTCCAGGAGAACCATGAATAGCATTAAAAGCACAATCAAATTTTAATTCTGGCCTCTCATCTATGATAAAAGAATTTTTATCTACTAAGAATTCTCTGTTATTATCATCTATATATAGCCAGTTTTCTTTAAGGATATGTATTTTAAAACAGTTAAAAATATTTTTTAATGTATCATATACAACTTCACCGCTTTTTAATGATATTTTATACTCATTTGAATAACCACCCATTAAGATTGCTATATTTTTTTTCATTTCTTATCTAGGATAAATAAATCTTTACCAAAGTTAGTACATAAATCATATTTATTTAATAAATGTTTAGTTTTGTAAAAATTAATTTTGTTAGATGGATTTTTTAAGATTTCTTTTTACCAGAGAGTTTATTAAAAATATTTTTTATATGCTTTTAATTGTACTATTTGCAGTTCTTTTTGGAATAATTGCACTTAGATATGTTACGGATCATGGAGACTATGTTAGAGTCCCAGATCTAAAAGGTAAAACTTTAGATAGTGTAGCTATAGAATTAGATAATCTTGAACTTAAATATATCATTTTAGATTCTGGGAATTACAATCCAAATTATAAAATATTCTCAGTTTTAGATCAGCAGCCAAAATTTGATTCTAAAGTGAAGGAGGGTAGAAAGATATATTTGACTATAAACTCTTCTGATTTTAAAATGGTTGAAATACCAAATGTAATAAGAATAACTATTCGACAGGCTAGAAATACTTTAGAATCACTTGGATTTGTTATTGGAGAAATTGAATATGTAGATGATATCGGTAGAGATGAGGTGATTTCTATTAGCTTTGAAGGAAAAGACATAGAACCTGGAGATCTATTAAAAAAGACTTCAATTATTGACTTTAAACTAGGTAATGGAAAACTCTAATTCTTTATTTGAGCATTTCTCATTTACAGTGGATAAAGGACAATCTCCTCTAAGAATTGATAAATATCTAATGAATTTTGTTGAGAATGCAACTCGAACAAAAATTCAATTGGCAGCAAAATCTGGAAGTATACAGGTCAACGGAAATATTGTAAAATCAAATTACAAAGTAAAACCAGAAGATCAGATTAAGGTCTTATTTGAATATCCTCCTAATGAAAATATCTTATTACCAGAAGAAATTGATTTAGATATTGTATATGAAGACAACGAGATAATTATAGTCAATAAGCCTGCAGGAATGGTTGTTCATCCAGGCCATGGAAATTATTCAGGAACATTGATAAATGGTCTAATTTATCATTTTGAAAATTTGCCTAATAATTCGTCAAATAGGCCTGGGCTTGTACATAGAATTGATAAAGAAACAAGCGGTTTGTTAGTTATAGCCAAAACTGAGGAAGCAATGGTTGATTTGTCAGGGCAGTTTGCAAATAAAACAAGCAATAGAGAATATTTTGCACTTGTATGGGGAAATGTCAAGGAAGATTCAGGAACAATAGATGAATATATAGGTAGAAATCCAAAAAATAGATTGCAGAATATTGTTTTCTCTGGAGATGATATTGAAAAAGGGAAGCCAGCAATTACCCATTATAAGGTTTTATCTAGATATGGATATGTTACGTTAGTTAGTTGTAAACTTGAAACTGGTAGAACACATCAAATTAGGGTCCATATGAAGCATATAGGACATACAATTTTTAATGATAGCAGATATGGAGGAGATATGATATTAAAGGGAACTACATTTACTAAATACAAGCAGTTTGTTGAGAACTGTTTCAAAATCTTGCCTCGACAAGCTCTTCATGCAAAAACACTTGGATTTAAACATCCTAAGACAAACAAAACCCTTTCATTTGACTGTGGAATTCCAGATGACATTCAACAATGCCTAAATAAATGGGAATCATACGCTAAACATCAAT
>Ga0208261_1000412_pt1 | contig 17127 bp, 24 predicted proteins | sample Knorr_S7_td_DCM__FD_185595 | JGI IMG/M metagenome (GOLD analysis project Ga0208261, IMG submission 185595) | Marine microbial communities from Southern Atlantic Ocean transect - Knorr_S7_td_DCM_ad_131m_LV_B (SPAdes) (version 3) | ecosystem: Environmental > Aquatic > Marine > Oceanic | place...
GCTGCTTTCTTAGGCTTAACCTCTACAACTTTCTTATTCTTTAGTAATTCAGCTCTCTTAGCTTTTAATTTGAGACGTCTTTTCTTTTGTTTGCGCTTAGCAATTTTTTGTTTTTTATTCATTTAGACTTATCTCCTTTAAATATCATGATATATAATGCTACATGGGCAGCTATAAATACAATAAAAAAATATAATGGAAATAATAAGTCATGCCAAAAGTTGCTCATAAAAATCCTTTCTTATACCTTACTTTAATTTTTTTTGCAGAAACTGAACCTCAACTGAATGATCATAGCTTTCTAATGTCCCTGCTTCCTTAAATTGCGAACCACACTCTTCAAAATCAAATCTTTTATGAAATCTTATTGAACCAGGATTTGGAGGTAAAATATTTACTTCACATAAAATACTATCATATCCTTCCAATGCTGAATAAAAAATTAAATCTGTATAAAGAGCAGAACCAATTTTTTCATTTTGATACTTTGGTAAGACAGAAATTCGGTCAATATACACAAAGTTTGAAAATCTTTTAGACACCCATTCGTAGTTTGTACTATCATATTCTTTATTTTCAGGCAAGCATAATAAAAATCCAGCTGCTTCTCCATTTAATTTTGCAATCTTACAATAATTAGCCTGTTTAAGTAATAATTCAAGCCTTTCTTTATGCAAATAACCAACTTGTGGTTTATTTATATTGTTCGATTCAAGAATGAAATCAAACATATCATCTGAATAGTCAATTAATTCAATCATTTTCTGCTAAATCTTTGCCACCATTACAAACAACAGAGCCTTGGATTCCATACTTTCTACCATCATTATAAATGTATTTGTACATTAAATCTCCGTTCATATCCCAAGCCTTTTGTTCGCCATCTTCTAATCCATTTTTGTAATTCTTTTGGGTGAACAAGTTTCCATTTTGATGCCATTGAAGATGTTCTCCTACACTCATATCATTTTTAAATTTGAAACTATACTTTATTTGACCATTAGGCCACCAACCTTCATGGATACCATTTTTCTTTCCCTTTGAATAATATCTTCTAGATTTCAATATCGTATCATCATACATTATAGAAATTGCTCCTGAGTATTCATTGCTTCTTACATATCTAGATACATCTAATCCATCAACTAATTCATTTTCAGTTATGATGATTTTATCTTGACAGGAAAGTAAAACTAGTGAGAAAAAGACGGTTGCAAACTTAATTCGTAAAGTAACCGCCACCATTTAATGATCCATAGTTACCTTTAAACCCACCAATTAAATATGGAGAAGTCGAAGTAGCGTGATAATGATAGGTTCCATCTTGATATTCATTAGTAGAATGAGAGTGACCATTTAATTCATCCAAGTTTGATGGATATTGTCCATTAGACTGTTCTGTAGGTCCATAAACAGGAAAACCATCTAAAGAATAACCTATCAACATTGAAGCACTTTCATTAAAAGTTAAATAAGTTGGCTCCCAATGATAGTGATATTGTCCTGTTTGCTGTGGATGCCCATAATAACTATCAAATGATGGAATTTCATTATCAAGAGGTTGATTATTTGGGCCAGCATACTGGTTATAAAATGGAACTCCACTTATTGAAACTCCAATTGGACCCAAAGGTGTGCTCGATGAAGAGCTTGAAATTGAAGGATTTAATGGAATATAAAATTTAAAATTTTGTTCAGAAATTATATTAGGATTTACCACCATATTAGAATGTGGTGCAGCATAATTTGGATGTCCAGCTCCCCAATAAGGTGAAGAGTGATTAGGTACTCCAGCTGACTCAACAACAACGTAATCACCAGATATATATACATCCGTATATTCAGAAATAAACTTTGAAAATCCTGCAGGCAAATCTGTATTGTTTGAACCTCCACCAGAATCATTTCCATTATCTTCTATACTATATGAAGTGGACGATGAATCACAACTTGAAAGAAAAATGACTGCCAAGGTATATAAAAAAACTGTCTGGTAATTTTTAAATTTCATAGTACAAAGTATATGATATTTATACTTAAAAGTATATAGTATTTATCATTAACTCTTAAATTTATGTCTCCATTAAATTAGAAGTGGGTGCTACAGCATTCTCCGCTACACCTACAAAAAAAGCAGTAAAACCTATAAATAATGTTAAAGCAATAATCATAAGAATAAATGCAACAATACAAACTCCAACTGCTCTAACAGTGCTATTAAAATCTAGAGCTTGTCTAACAGCAATTGTCATTGCTGCTAATTGCAAAATTACAACTACTGGATCAACAAAATAATCTATGACAGGAAAAATCTTTAGAATAACTAATAATCCTGGGGCATAAGCAAAACCTAATGTCCTAATTAACTCTCCAGTATTAGATTCAGTTTCAGGTTCAGGAAGAATTCTGGTTCCAACAAATGCTATGAAAAAAGCCCAAATAACAAATCTAATTAAGCTACCGAGTATTCCCTGAACTAAAGCAACAGGAGCAAATCCAGCAATCATAAAACCTTGAACTACTGAAACAAGTGCTACTGTCATCATTGCTTGATCGGTAAATTTTTTATCTTTTTCAACTTCTTCATAAAAAGCAACATCTAAAAAAATTGCTTTTTGTAATCTCTGGAAATAATTCATCTTATAGCTCCCCTTCAATGCATGTTGTGTCAAATCCACCTCTTGTATTATAAATTGTAGTTATTTTTATTCTCGAGGTATCTAATATTTCTTTAAGGTCATCATAAATTCTTTTTGTAGCAGCCTCTTGGTAAATACCAACATTTCTGAAACTAACAAAATAATATTTTAAAGATTTCAACTCTACGCATTTACCACCTTCTGGATAATATTCAATAATAACATCAGCTAAATCAGGAAGACCGCTAAATGGACACACTGCACTAAATTCTCTTGTTGTTGTTTCTATATATTGATTTTTACTATCGAAATCGAATGTTTCCAAAAAAGAAGAATCGATATGTTCTTCACTTAAAAAACTAAATTCTTTTCCATCAGCTTTAGGCATTTTTTGCTCCATAGTATTTACATCCATAACTACCACCTTCACTTACTGAAATGGAAGATAATCCTTTTAAATCTTTTTCTAACTTATCCCAAATCCACATTGCTATGTGTTCCGTGGTAGGATTTGATAAACCTTCAATATCATTTAAGTATTTATGATCAAGATATTTCTGAACATTTTCTTTATATAGAGAATCAATATCGTAAAAATCAACTATCCAACCTTCATCAGTTAATTCTTTTCCAGAGACCTTAATAGTTACTGTAAAAGTATGGCCATGTAATTCTCCGCAGGGATGATTATCTCTTAAGGCAGTAAGTTTCCTTGCCGCATGAAATTCATATTTTCTTTTTAATCTAAACATATTAATCTATTCCCATGATTTTATGAGTTTGTAGGCTTAAACGCCATAGCGGATTTTCGATACAGTATGATACACTTTGCAAGATATTTCTTTGTAAATCTTTTCCATCCATCGGTTGAAGAAAAAAATGATCAAAATCTAGGTGTTTGAAATTTTTTGGCTCCAAACCTTTTTGAGGATAAACCAATTTTAATTCATTCCCATATTTTAAATTGAAATCAGCACCTTGTTTTGGACTAACACATATCCAATCTATATTTTCTGGAGGAAGGATAGTCCCATTTGTTTCTATCGCAACTTTAAATTTTTTTTTGTGCAATAAATCAACTAATGGTTTATCCAATTGTAAGAGCGGTTCACCGCCGGTAAAAACAACAAACTTTTCATTTATATCTTTATCCCAAACTTTATCAATTTCATTCGCTAATTGTTCTGCATTAGGATATTTACTTCCATTAATACCATCTGTTCCAACAAAATCAGTGTCACAGAAATTACAAATAGCCTTTTTTCTATCTTTTTCAAGCCCGGTCCATAAATTACATCCTGAAAATCTACAGAAAACTGCATGTTTTCCAGTATGAAATCCTTCACCTTGAATTGTTAAATAAATCTCTTTAACAGAATAACTCATATATACCTTGTTGGGTCCATAACACCTGCTGCTTTAAACCCTTCTTTTCTTAAAATACACGCATCACAAGCACCACAAGATAATCCATCAGGTGATGGATCATAACAAGAATGTGTAATAGCATAATTAACATTGAGCTTAGAACCTTCAATAATAATTTCGGCCTTAGTTAAATTAATTAAAGGAGTGTGAATTTTGATTTTTTGTTCACCCTGAGAAAATTTAGTTGCTTCATTAGCCATTTTTTCAAATGCTTCAATAAATTCAGGTCTACAATCTGGATAACCACTGTAATCAAGAGCATTTACTCCAATAAAAATATCAAAAATATTGTTTACTTCAGCAAAAGCTAATGCATAAGAAAGAAAAATTGTATTTCTAACTGGTACATATGTAATTGGTATTTCTTTCCCAATTTCTTGATTTTTAGGAACTTCAATATTATCAGTAAGAGCAGAATTTCCAAATTGACCTAAATCAATCTTTATTAATTTAAATGGAATTTTAGCTTCTTTAGCAATTTGTTTCGCAGCAGAAATTTCAAACTTATGTCTTTGGCCATAATCAAATGAAATAGCAATTACTTCAAATTCCTGTAAGGCAATATTCAATACAGTTGCAGAGTCAAGTCCTCCGCTAAGTAAGACTAAACATTGTTTTTTATTATTTGAACTCATGAGGATTTAATTTAAAAAAAAATGGCTTATAAGATTGCCACTAAATAATTTATCCAATGCCATCTATTTCAGTGATAATATCAACTTACAACAAGCCTCACTTTCTTGAGAAAGTCTTAACAGGATACTTATATCAATCATTTAAAGATTTTGAAATAATTATAGCGGACGATGGATCCTCTGATGAAACAAAAAAAATTATTGAAAATTTTAAGAAGGTTTTTCAACAAGAAATTCATCATGTATGGCATGAAGATAATGGATTTCAAAAATGTAGGATTTTGAATGCTGCAATTATTAAATCTTCAAATGATTATCTTGTTTTTTCGGATGGAGACTGTATACCAAATTCAAAATTTTTAAATACACATTCTAGATTAGCAACAAAAGGATATTTTTTATCTGGTGGCCATTTTCCAATAAATGAAAAAGTGTCAAACAGCTTATCAATTAATGATATAAAAACTCAAATTTGTTTTACAAAAAAATTTCTTTTTCAAAGAGGTCAACCAATTGGAAAAAATTATTTCAAGCTTATTAACAATGCACTCCTTTCAAATCTATTTGACAAGATTACACCAACTAGATCAACATTTAATGGAAATAATTCTTCAGCATGGAGAAGTGATGTGATTCATGTAAATGGTTTTGATCAACGAATGGAGTATGGAGGACTTGATTGCGAACTTGGATATAGATTAAATAATTTAGGGATTAAATCAATGCAAATAAGGAATCGAACTACTGTCCTACACCTTTATCATACACGTCCATATAAAAATAGTAAAGCAATTGAGATAAATAGACAAATTAGGCAAGCAACTAAAAGAGATAAAATAACTATAACAAATTATGGTATTGCAAATGATGCAAAATCTTAAAAGCTCAAATGCCAAAAGACGTAAATTTTTATATTATTTATACTATACTCCACTTGTTTATTTTTTCCCAAGTTTTATAAAAAGATTTCAATTAAAAAATATTATTAACACCAATGAATTTGATAAAGAGTATATTAATTCGAGGGTAAATTATTACCTTAAAAAAACTACTTCTTTTAAAATATCTGAAAAAAGTAAAAATTTATCTGAATTATTTTGGAATCAATTTTTCAAAAATAAACAAAATTCTCACTTCATTGATTTTTATATGCTATTAATTTTTTTTAGTAAGAAAAAATATGTGGATTTTATTTATGCATCAAAAGAATATTTGGATAGTACTATTGCAAAGAAAATACCAAATATTCCTTCATTTGTTAAGTCTAGAGAAATTGGATCTCATAATAAGAATTCTATCTTGCTAAAGTTAAACCAAGTAAAACTTTTTCATTTTATTGAGGATAATAAAAATTTCAAAGATAAGAAAGATCAAGGCATATGGAGGGGAGATATTAGAAATAATAGTTCAAGGTCATATTTTGTTAAAAATTTTTATAATGTTTCCTGTTTTGATATTGGTCAAAGCAGTCCTAAAGAAAACGTTCCTTGGATGAAAGGTTTTATGTCCATTTATGATCAGTTAAACTATAAGTTTATTTTTTGTCTTGAAGGAAAATGTATTTCCACCAATCTTTTTTGGGCTATGAGTTCAAATTCTGTGTGTATAATGCCTAAACCAAAATATGAGAGTTGGTTTATGGAAGGGAAACTAAAAGATGGTGTTCATTACATTGAAATAAAAGATGATTTTTCAAATGCAGAAGAAAAAATTAACTACTATAAAAATAGAGAGAGTGAATGTTTAGAAATAATTAAGAATGCAAATGAATTTGTAAATCAATTTACAAACTCTAGAAGAGAAAGATTAATTCAGCTTTTGATTTTAAAGCGTTATTTTAAATTAACAGGGCAAAATGATTAATAAACCAACAATTTTTTTTGATGTACAAGAGCTATATTACTTACCTCAATATCTTCCAGTTTATAAACAACTTCAAAAAGAAAGTATTTTTGAATCAAAATTTATTTTCCATCATGGAAAATTTGACGATGTAATTAAAAAAATTATTGAAATAGAAAGTTTACCTAACAGCTGGGTTCAAGATAAAAGTCACGCGCTTAAATTTTACTTAACAGAAAAGCCAAATTGGATATTTTTAGGAAACACTTTTCCGCAATTAGATAAAATTCATATTAATAGTAAAACTGCTCAACTAGGACATGGAGTAGGCCCCAAAAAAAGCTATTACTCAAAATCAGATACTCCAACAACCGTTAGGTTTGTCGAAAGTAATTATCGCTTTAAAAGACTCTGCGAAATGTATCCAGAAGATAATTTTAAAGATGTGGGTTTTTGTAAAATGGATCCAATCATTAACGGTGAAGAGAAAGGAGTTGATTTCTTAAATCTTGGGTTAGATAGGAATAAAAAAACAATTCTTTATGCTCCAACTTTCTACCCAAGCAGTATTGAGCGTTTTACAAAAAATTTTCCTACTGATTTAGAAAATTTCAATATTATAATTAAACCCCACTTTTTTTCGATGAGTAAGCAAAAATATCAGAAACAAAGGGATTTACTTGAACATTGGGGATCTTTCAAAAACGTTTACTTAGCTAAGGTTGATGATTATTCACTTCTACCCTTTCTTGAATCTGCTGATTTAATGATAAGTGATGCTTCATCGGCCATAATTGAGTTTGCTGCTCTTAATAAGCCTGTCTTATGGTGTACTTTTCTACAACTTAGATGGAATTATAGAGGAATATTTTCTTACAGATTTAAAGCTAGGATGGATCAAGACTATGACGATTATGGTCAAATTGCTAAACCAGCAAATTCTTACAATGAAATGATTTCTAAAGCTAAGAATCTTTTAGATTCTAATTTTATACCATCTAGCAATGCTAAAAAATATCTTGAAAAACTTGCAGGGATTTTAGACGGAAATGCTAGTAAAAGAATTGTCACTTTTTTATCAGAAAATTGCTAGTATATAAGACTTAAATATTTTGAGTAATACATTCGGATAAAATGAAAAAAATTGGATATACTACTGGAGTCTTTGATCTATTTCATATTGGTCACCTGAACATTCTTAAAAGAGCAAGATTAGAATGTGATCACTTAATAGTTGGAGTAACAACAGACGAGCTTTGCCAATCAGCTAAGAATCAGAAACCTTTCATACCATTCCAAGAAAGAATGGATTTAGTTGAAGCAGTAAAGTATGTTGATGAAGTAGTTCCTCAAACTAGTTATGATAAAATGGAAGCTTGGAACAATTTAAAATTCGATAAAATGTTTGTTGGAGATGATTGGAAAGGCACTGATCAATGGAACCAAATTGAAGAGGATTTCACTCCACATGGAGTTGAAATAGTTTACTTTCCATACACCACTCATACTTCAAGCACTATTCTTAGAAAAATATTGTCAAAAAGCTAATTTGCTTCAAACAATATTAACAAAATCATAAATTTAATTATGAATATTCTATATGGAATTAATGCAACTGGAAATGGCCATATTTCTAGATCAAGAATTACTATTTCAGAATTAAAAAAAAGAGGTCATAATGTTACTGTACTTTTTAGTGGAAGAAAACCTGAAGATTTTTTTGATGTAGATGAATTTAAGCCATTTGTAATCAAGAAAGGATTTACCTTTATATTCAAAAAAGGGAGATTAGATATCTTTAGAACATTAATAAATGTTAATCTTATTCAATTTGTGAGAGATATTTTTGATATAAAAAAAGAATATGATATAGTTCTAACTGATTTTGAGCCAATATCTGCTTATGCTGCCAGGAGACTTGGTATCCACTGTATTGGTATTGGGCACCAATATTCTTTTTTAAAGAAGATACCTAAATCACTTAGAATGAAAATTGCAGGATTATTTTTTTTGAGATTTTATACACCAATAAATAGTACAATTTCTTCACATTTTCATCATTTTAACCAACCTATACTACCTCCATTTATTGAAAATCAATTTAGAACTTTGGGTAAAGTTCAAATTAATGAAGATAGTATTCTTGTTTATTTACCTTGGGAGCAAAAAAACAGTATTATTCCATTATTAAATGAATTAAAAAACAATAAATTTATTTTCTATTGTTCAATAAATAAAGAAATGAAAGTAAATAACGTTATCTTAAAACCGTTCTCAAATCAAAAATTTAAAGAAGATTTGATTCGCTGTAATGGGCTAATATCCAATGCAGGATTTCAATTACCAGCAGAAGCTATTTTTCTTGGAAAAAAAATTCTTTGCAAACCACTTATTGGTCAACCAGAGCAGGAAAATAATGCAGATACACTAAAAAAACTTAACCATGCAACTATTTGTAAAGAATTTACAAAAAGTGATATTGAACATTGGATTCAACACGGTAAAGCTAAAAAAGAATTGTACAATGATACGATGGATCTTATGATTGATATGATTCATAATCCAAAAAAGGATTTTTCTAAAAAAATATTTGAAGCTTGGAATCAACCTAGTTGAATTTACTTGAAAGCCTCAGTGCTAAATAGTTTAACTAAATCTTCAAATCCACCTATTGGTAAATCATTAATTAAAATTTGAGGGACAGTATGTCCTTTTGACATTGAAGCCATCTCTTCTCGAGATATATTATTTTCTTCTATATCAACTTCTTCAAAATTGTAGCCTTTTTCAGCTAAGAACTTTTTTGCCATTTTACAAGGTCCGCACCAAGATGTCGTATACATCTTAATTTTAGTGTTATCTGGAGTTCTTTTTTCCATGCGAAAATATAATACTTTTCAACTCACATAATAATATTTAATATTCGAGATGGAATTTGGATTATACTATTGGGGTATTTTTGGTGGAGTGATTTTGTTTGTTTTCTTGATCTCACTTCTCTTTAACCCGTAAGGAGGATTTTATGGATGTAATAACTAACTTTTCTGAAACAGTTTTAGCAAATCCAGCGTTGCTAGTTGGCATATCGCTTTGGGAAGCTTTGTTTACTTTATTGGCTTTGTGGTTTGCAGCAAGAAATGATCATAAAGTATGGTTTTTAGCATGTGGACTTGTTCAACTTTTTGGACTGGTAGAAATAATTTATCTTGCATACAAAACAAGCTTTTTTAAAGACTTTAAATTGAATGGGTAAACATTTCCCAACTATCATAGCTTCAATAATGCTCATTGCTATGTTGGGATTAATGAGCAATTGTCAAGTAGATACAGATGTTCCACTTGAGTATCAAAGTCCAATGGAATCGAGCGAACATCTTGATGAAAATGGCGAAGAAATGAAAAGAAGAATCGTCAATTGGGAATTTCAAAGAGATAAACAAGATCCTTGAAAAAAATTTTATCGTTCTGCATAGCTACGCTATGTCTATATTTTGCATTTAGACAAATTAACTTAGAAGACGTTAATAGAGCGATTACGGATGCAAACATCTACTATATCTTAGCTGCATTACTAATAACTTATATAACATTTATTTTAAGATCTATTAGATGGAAAATCTTATTAGACTCACCAAAAAATCTTCCTATAAATAAGTTTATTTCAACAACTCACATTGGCTATTTTTTAAACAATATATTACCATTTAGGGCTGGAGATTTAGGAAGAGCAAAGTTACTGTCTCATCATTTAAATGAAATAAAGTTCAGCTTCCTTGTTGGTAGCTTAGTTGCAGAAAAAATTATTGATTTATGGATAGTTGGATTATTTAGTATTTTTTTAATCTTTCTTGGTTTTAATAATGTGTTTGGTATCGAATTTTCATTGATCATTTTGCTATTATACATAATCACAACTCTTATTATTTTTGGAAATAATTCATTTGTAAATAAAATTCAAAAACAATTTTCTATTACTAAAAATTTTTTTGATGGATATTTACTAGTATCAAAAAATAAATTTAAGCTTGGCGGAATCTCTTTTCTGCTTTGGTGTTCTTTTGTAGCATATATGTATACACTCTTAAAATCTTTAAATATTGATTTATCTTTTCAACAATATATTGGTATTACTGTTATTACAAGCATTGTCACTTCTTTGCCAATAGCTCCAGCAGCAATTGGAACTTATCATCTTTCAGTTATTTATTTTCTAAACTTATATGGTATTGAAATTGAACAATCACAAACAGCTGCTATACTGCTTCATTCTGTATTTTTATTGTACACTATTATATTAGGTTATATTTATTTATCTTTGGAAAAACTTGAATTAAAATCGCTCATAGATGACAATAAAAACTAAAGGTCTGCTTACAGTTTTAAGTGCATATATTATTGCACTATTTCTTGGATTTGTATCACTAAAATTTTCTTCACATCATACATCTATGTTTCAGATACTTATTGCTGATGTGATTGCAACATTTGTTATTTATTCTTTTAGCGTTTGCTATAAAAATTCTTCTTTTTATGATCCATACTGGTCTGTTATCCCTCCATTTATTGCTTTTTTTTGGTTAGCTGAAAATAATTATATAATTAATATCCCTTCTTTACTTTTGATGATTTCAGTTCTTTTTTGGTCTTTAAGACTAACATATAATTGGATGAAAACGTGGGAGGGATTACATCATGAAGATTGGCGCTATATTGATATGAGAAATAATCTTGGTAGTTCATTTGAAATTGTAGGAAATCTTGGTGGAATTCATTTCTTCCCTACTTTTATTGTTTTCTTTTGTTGTATGCCTATGGCTCAAAATTTTTCACAATCATATAATTGGACAATTTTTTTGGGATTTGGATTATGTATAATTGGAGTATTATTAGAAATCATTAGCGATAAGCAACTTCACACTTTTAGAAAAAAACATCCAAGCGGTACAGCAATAATTGAAACCGGACTTTGGAATTTTTCTAGACACCCAAACTATTATGGTGAGATTATGTTTTGGTGGGGTATCTTTGTTTTTGGTTATTCATTTTCAGGGTTAAACTATTTACTTTTAGCTCCTATTGCTATGACAGCAATGTTTTGGTATGCTAGTATTCCATGGATAGAAATAAAAATTTTAAGAACAAGACCTCAATACAAACATTATCAAAAAAGAGTTCATATTTTATTTCCAGAAATCACTATATTTAAACGTCTATTTAAAAGATAATATGGATAAAAATACAATAAAACTTCTTGCAGTCTTTGGTATCATCATATCTTTGCATATGATTTTCTTTTTACTTGTTATGGTGCCGAATAAAACATTTTACTTTTTTGGCTAATCACAGGTAATCTTTTGGAACTAAACTATATAGATCCCACCAAAAAGAATTTTATATCTAGTTGATTTCGAATTTTAATTGTTAATAATGCAGGTCTTCTTATTTTAAAATCTGTAAGCATTATAGAGAAATCAGATTCAACAATAATTACACTATTATCTTTTTTAAATCTAACTGGAATTGTGAGTTCTTTTGTTATACCATGAAAACTCAAATTACCAATTACATTAAACCCATTTTCATTTTTTTCGATTTTTGATGAAATAAATCTAACATATGGGTAGTAATACTCTTCAACCACATCTAACATGTTGGAATCACGATTAGCATTTTTACTATCAAAGCTAAATACAGGAACAAATAAATCTACCTTAGATTTAGTAAGATCTTCTTCATTCAATTCGAAAGTACCTTGAATATCTTTTGAAATACCAGTCCAGTTATGTGCAGGGTGTTTACCATCATATGAAATGAAACTTTTACTTAAATCAAAATCAACTAATGATTGAGAGAAAAGAAACTGAAAAAATAATATTAAAATAATTTTTTTCATTTGAAAAAAGTAATTCCTAACGCATCTAAGCTAAGAGCAAAAAATGCTACTGTTCCAGCTTTCAAGTGTGCATCCATCAATTCATTATATCTTTTACCATTTTCAACTGCTTTTTTAGCTAGGAAAGGTTGTGCTACCATAGCGGTAAAATGTAAAGCTGCCATTCTTCTATGGAATCTTATTGAATTGATATTATTATCATATTTTCGGGCTGGTGGTGAAAAAATTGATAAAGATGAAGTTGACATATATGTCATATATGTAAAGTATCCCATTGCTTTGTGCTTATCATAATGCGAATCCCAATAATCGCTATCATCACCGTCATAAAGTTTTTTACCAACATCATACTGATATGCTAATCCTGCTAAAGTGATGATACCAAGCCATTGATGAGCTTGAAGCATTTTTCTTCTTAACTTCAATTCTTCAATCCTTGATTCAGGGCCAATATTCAATTTTCTAAAAGCACCTTCTTTTCCCCAAATTAAGGATTTAACATATGGCATGTTCTCGGGTAATCCAATTTCTGGAGGAGTAAATCTTGAATCGTATGACTCTTGAGTGACTATTGATTGTCCATAAGCGCACGAAATAAACAAAATTATTCCTGTAAATAATTTAAAAAAATATGATTTATGCTTTTTCATACACTCAATATAAAAAAAAATTGCTATCAAATTTTAATATTAATTTTTTTTTATTAAGTTTCGTCCATGACAGATAAAATAAAAAAAACAAAATGTGATTGCGACTGCTTTGAACAGCAAGCTGCAAACCCATCTAGAAGGGATTTCATAAGAAAAGCATCTACACTAACTATTGTAGGTGGAACAGCATTTTTACTAGAAGCATGTGGTGGCGGTGGTTCGCCAACTTCCTCAGATGATGGATTTGATGGCGGTGGAGATAATGGTGGCGGTGGAGATAATTCCGGCGGTGGAGATAATTCTGGCGGTGGAGATAATTCTGGCGGTGGCGGAGATAATGGTGGCGGTAATACTGGCTACAACTATGATCCATCTACTGGAATTATTACAATTGACACTTCTATGATATATCAAACTTTGCAAAACACTGGTGGTGCTATTGCTTTAAGTGGAAGTGATACTTTCGATAATAGGGGAATAATTGTTCTAAGAACTAGTAATACTGGTGTTAGAGCATTATCAAGAAATTGTACGCATGCAGGATTTACTGTAAATATAAATACTGCTGCTAATAATCTAGTATGTCCAAGTCATAATTCAATTTTTGACTTAAATGGAAATGTAGTTTCAGGACCTGCTTCAGGTGCACTTACTCGTTATAGTGCTTCCTTAAGTGGTTCAATAATTACAATTTCTCAAGGTGCATAGCTTCTTCTAGATCTTTAACTGCTTTAGTAATCTTAGTTTCAAGTTCTTTAGTTTGCGAAGAAAGCGCTTTATTATAGGCAGTTTTAGATAGCTTATCAGTTTTTGGGGGATCAACTTTTGGTAAAATTTTTACCGTAATTGGAACAGATTGCATCCATTTTTCACCTTTTGGCCATGCTTTATCAGCTCCAATGATTGCGGCAGGTAGAATAGGTACATCTAAACCCATAGAAAACTTAACTGCTCCCTTTCTAAATCGTTGCATTACTCCAGGTTTACCTCTTGACCCTTCAGGAAAAATTATAATGTTGTTACCTAAATCCATAAAAGCCTTAGATAATGTCATAGTGTCATCAATATCAAGAGATTCTGGATTTTGTTTTCGACTAATTGGAATAAGATTGATGAGATTTTTAAAAAACCTTCTTCTAAAATTATTATCAAACCAATAATCCTTTGCAGCTAAAAATCCAAATTTTTCATATCCCATTCTAGTTGCATATGCTAACACAGCAATATCCATATGACTATTATGATTACTAACAAAAATAAAAGGTTCATTTTTAGGAATATTTTTTCTACCTATAACTTTTACTGGAGTATAAAAAGTCAAAACTGTATTTGCATATAAATCAAAAATAAATGAAAAAATCTGAAACAATATTGATTTAGGTTCAGCGATGTGTCTATAACGTGGATCTTCTAGGATACTATATTTCATAAAAAATTATGCTACTATTCTTCTAGCTAAGAAGAAATAAAATGAAGGAAAAAATTTTCTTATATAGACTGCTAACCATGCAATATCATTCCATTTTGCAATGACAGCTTCTCTTTTTTTGCTTTTTATAGCATTAAGAATTCTCTTGGCTGCTTCAGGCGATGTTAAACCTTTTTGGTGTCCCCTGTCATCTCTTCCATATGGTTGTCCACTTTCAGTCAAAGCATTTATGCCTATATCTGTTGCTACTCTCCCTGGAGCAATTAATGTAACATGAACATTATGTTGTATAATTTCAGATCGAAGACTATCAAAAAATCCATGCAGAGCAAATTTGGCAGACGAATAAAACGATCTGTTTCTTGAACCAACTAACCCTGCAACACTGGTATTAGTAACAATTTGACCAGACTTTTTATCAATCATATGAGGTAAAATTGATTTTGTAAACTGAACAACAGAAAAGAAGTTTAGCTTCATTATTTTATTTAGAACTGATAAATCACTTTTCTCAAAATATCCAAATTGACTGACTCCAGCATTATTGAATAAAATATCAATTGGACCTTCTTTTTCAATCAGCGTTTTTACAAAAGAGTCTATGTCATGTAAATTAGTTAGATCAAAAGGATATATTGATAATAAATCCTGATTAAAGTTTTTAAATGAATCACGCATTTTGGATTCACTTCTTGATACTAAAATTACTTTAGCACCTTTTGATAAAAACTCTTTTGCTGTAGCCTCTCCAATCCCTGAAGAAGCTCCTGTTACTATGACTGTTTTTCCTTTAAAATATGACATCCAAGGAATATAATATATTTTATCCTTTTACATTCATATTAAATAGTTTCTTAGTCAGAGAAACCATTACAAATGATGCTAAAATTAATGATAATCCCAGAAATAATAATTCATTTGAATAAGATGATACTGCGCCAAAATCAGTAGCAGCAAATCTATCATAAAATCTCATAAATAATGTATAAAATGGAATCATTGCATAGTTATTCTTAATAATAAATTTAAAAATTGTAAAAATGAAGGCTCCATAAAGCAGTGCAATCATTATAGAGCTTGCTATATCATATTGAAACCCTACGTCACCTGTAAATACTGCAACAACTAATATATAAGCAATCAAGTTACCTTTTATATCATTGCCCCACCCTTTTGTGATATCATACAACATTGCTGCAAGAAAAATATTAAAAGCAATAGGTCCAAAAAACGTATATGCATTTAATGTATCATAAAGAGGGTAATATGAAGTAAGATTAAAACTTGCAAAATTAGGATTTAAATTTAGCTGAAAAGAACCAGCTAACACTAATGAAGCAATCATGGTTAATGCTACAATTACTCCTCCAAGAATTGCATCTTTAATTTTTATATTATTTATCGAAGGCTGTACAAGTTTATTGAGCGTTCCATACAATAATATATTAATCAGTCCAAGAGCAATTAGTGCCCCACCTATTGAAGATATGTAGTACGTAGTCATCAAATTTTCAATAGGTTGATTTGTTGGCATAGTATTAAGGAATGATGAATCATTAAAGACACTAAGAATTCCAAAGATAGCAAATGATCCAAAAATTAGACCTTTCCTAACGTTAATCTTTCGATCCATTAACAACTTAAAGGACCTCATCAGTAATAATCCTATTACAAAGATTGCACCAGGAACAGTAAATAAAGTTCCAACAATGCCTGATAGGCCCTCACGATCTCGTTTCATTCTAGCCCACTCTTCAGGAACAAAAACAAACTTAGTAAATCCTGATATCTGTTCACCTGATATGGAGATAATATTTTGAAGCTTTGCACCCTCATAATCCAACTCATTATTATCTGTAAAAGTAAATGTCCAATCTAACCTATTAGGCTTTTGTGATTCCTGAGCGCTAGTAAGAGTCACAGCAGATATATTCATTCCTAAATATTTAGATAACGCATTTTCAGCAATGACTTGTGCTTCTTCTCTGCTTAACTGCTTGCCTTCTTCTGCTTCTGGAAACCTGTTATTAAATCTCAGTATATTTCCATCAAAATCCATGGATACCATTACTTCTCTTGCACGTGATTCAACTGGGCCATCAAATTTTGCAAACCTCACTTTCCACCTAGGACCTAGCAAATAAGATCCTAGTAATGATGAATAAGTCTCTTGTCCAAGCTCCTCCCAAATAAATGAAGATGCAGGATATGAGCTATCATCAAATGCATAGGCATTATATCCGTCAGGTAATGTGATATCGTTATCTGATAAGAATTGATTCGCTATTGAAATTGCCTCTTCTTTATCAATTGATGGAGAGTTAACAGGAACTTCTACATTCGACAGCTTAAAGGTGCTAAAAATTCCAATAACAAAAAGTAGAGCTATTCCAACAATTTTTGGGTTTAAAACATTTGAAGCGGTTGGAACTGTATTAACGACTTCTTTTTCTTCTGAAGTTTTTTTCTTTGGTGGAGTAGGTACAAAACCTTCATTTAATGATGAAGAATCTACATCAGACCATTTCTGATGTTTCATTCTGAAGTACAAAATAACAAGCAATGGAATTAATCCCCCAATTACAGTCATGAACTTGTCAAACATATATCC
>Ga0208261_1000413_pt1 | contig 17123 bp, 14 predicted proteins | sample Knorr_S7_td_DCM__FD_185595 | JGI IMG/M metagenome (GOLD analysis project Ga0208261, IMG submission 185595) | Marine microbial communities from Southern Atlantic Ocean transect - Knorr_S7_td_DCM_ad_131m_LV_B (SPAdes) (version 3) | ecosystem: Environmental > Aquatic > Marine > Oceanic | place...
CGCGAGCTTGCACACGCCACTGTTTGGTTCCACATTTCTGACGAAGAAGACTTAGAAGTGGTTGCTGAGGCTCTCGAACAGCATCGCCAAAGAGTTCAGCAGGCTTTAGCTCAACAGTCACGCATGCGGCGGACCCCAGCGATCCACTTTGCTCCTGACACATCGATACATGACGCAGGTCGGATCGAGTCCATTTTGGATGAACTCGGGATGGGTGATTCCGAGACGCAGCCAAAAATCGACTAATGGGACGTAAACCCCCCGTCGTTCATGGAGCGGTTCTCATAGATAAACCAGCTGGCATGACCTCACATGATGTAGTCGCTCAACTACGAAAGCGTTTTGGTGAGCGTCGTATTGGTCATGCGGGAACGCTGGACCCAGATGCGACGGGGGTGCTGGTTATCGGGGTCGGGAATGCGACCAGGTTGTTGCGTTTTGCATCAGCTTCGAACAAGGCCTATGAGGTCGAAATAGTCTTTGGAGCCGAAACTGACACACTTGATGCCTCGGGTGAGGTAGTGGCGGAACACCAAATGTCAGTCGATCTTGGGCAAGTTAGCGCTGCTGCGGCATCACTAACCGGCGAGATTGAACAAGTACCGCCGATGGTTTCAGCTCGTCGCGTTGGAGGACGACGACTTTATGAGATAGCTCGCGAAGGACGTCAGGTGGATCGGGAATCGCGCTCGGTAACAGTTAGTAGGTTCGAGGTTGGAGCTACTGAAGACCCCCTGATATGGCGAGCCACGGTGACTTGTTCAGCAGGCACTTATATCCGAACGTTGGGCGCCGATCTCGGATCGGCGCTAGGTGGTGGCGCTCACATACGGAACCTTCGCAGAATACGAAGTGGCCACTACTCGATTGAGGAAACTGGAACTATTGATGAGTCGCCTCTCTTACCGGTTGTGGAATTAACACGAGGGATGGACCCAATAGCGTTGGATCAGGCTGAAGTTTCGCTGGCCCAGAATGGCGGGAGATTGAAAATTAACCGGATGCAGGGTGACGGTCCCTGGGCACTAGTAGACGCCGATCGGAATCTGGTGGCGGTGCATGAAATTCAAGACGGCGAAGTAGTAGTGGGTGTTGTGATTCCGAAGTGATCGACCGGGCTCATAGTTGCAATTCTGCAGCGAATAGGAGTCGTGGTGGCGGCGTCTGGCGGGTAGTTTGAAGTTGTGGAGATCATCCGCGACCTCGCTTGGTCGCCAACTTTGGAACAAGGCAGCGTAGTAACCGTTGGTGAATACGACGGTGTGCACAGAGGTCACAGGACTGTGGTGGCTGAGATGCATCGGATGGCAGCCGAGCGTGGGTGTGCGACTGCGGTCGTAACCTTCGATCGTCACCCGGCAACAGTCGTACGTCCGGAATCTGCTCCTTTGTTGCTATGTGACCTTGATCACAAACTTGAACTATTGGCGGAAACGGGTGTTGATTACACCTTGGTCGTCGAGTTCACAGAAGAACAAGCGCAAGTTTCGGCCGAGACATTCGCTCGTCAAATACTCGTGGACTGCTTGCAGGCACGTGCCGTGATCGTTGGAGCCGACTTCCACTTTGGAAAAGGTCGTCGGGGCAACGTTGAGACGCTGAGGGTAGTTGGAGATGAATGTGGCTACGAAGTAGTTGGGCTGCCTTTGGTCAAGCAATTAACAGGGGAAGGCGAAGTAATCTCATCCACTTCAATAAGAAGTGCTCTGACAGATGGGGACGTGGAAAAGGCACATCGTCTGCTCGGACGACCTTTTGAAGTCCGAGGGGTGGTCACTCCTGGCGATAGGCGCGGACGTACAATCGGATTCCCCACAGCTAATTTGCCGACGACACCTGATTTGCAGGTACCTTCCGATGGTGTCTACGCCGCCTGGTACATCAGAGAAGACGGAACGCAATACCCAGCTGCGGTCAATATTGGCAAACGACCAACGTTTTATGATTACGCGGACCGCTCATTGATTGAAGCGCACCTCATAGGTTTCCGGGGGGACTTGTACGGCGAAACAGCAAAGGTTCGTTTTGTGCGTCGACTTCGAGGCGAACGAAAGTTTGAGGGCATTGAACAACTGCAAGAGCAGCTAGCTAAAGACGTCGCTGACGCAGCTAAGTGTCTCGAAGACTAAGCCAAGACCCAGACACTGTCTGTAATAACTGCGAACTTGGCTGTTAGAATGCTCCTTGGCGCTTATCCACTGCGCCGGCCAAACAGCCGCCAAACCTACTACCGAGCGGCAAGACGTTGTACCTCAAGGAAAAATTCATGGCCGAAAAATCCGACACCATGGCAGCGCATCGCCACCACGATACCGATACAGGTTCACCTGAAGTACAAGTTGCGTTGCTAACTGAACGGATAAACGATCTCACCGAACATTTGCAGACCCATCAAAAGGACCACCACAGCCGGCGCGGCTTACTGAAGCTCGTAGGCCGCCGACGCCGACTATTGAACTATCTCGACAATAATGACGTTGAGCGCTACCGAGCGCTAATTGCCAAACTCGGTTTGCGTCGCTGAGTGACACTCGCAACCAACTTGGTTGCCAGTTGCGTTCACGGCTGAAGCTCACAAATCCAGATTGCAAAGCAATTGGTTGTCGCCGATCCCTCCCCACATTGGAGTGACCGACGTCTACCAACTGAATGCAAATAATGGCGAGAACGTCTCGCCGAAGGAGTAGAAGAAAATCATGGCTGATGCCATATCCGTATCGGGCCCTATTTCAGGTACCGACAAGACCATTTCATTTGAAACTGGCAAGTTAGCTGGGCTTTCAAACGGAGCCGTAACAGCGAAGATCGGCTCCACGCAAGTCTTAGTTACAGCGACTGCTTCGAGTAAACCTCGAGACGGCGCCGATTTCTTCCCATTGACCGTTGACATTGAGGAGAGGATGTACGCCGCAGGGCGGATTCCTGGCTCGTTTTTTCGTAGAGAAGGTCGCGCCTCAGACGACGCGATTCTCGCCTGTCGACTTATCGACCGACCATTGCGCCCCAACTTCCCTTCTGAGTATCGACACGAGACACATGTCGTAGGGACAATCCTCGGCGTAGATGGGGAAAATCAGTACGACGTGATCGCTCTAAACGGTGCCTCGGCTGCACTATGGGTGAGCGGAATACCGTTCGAATCTCCCGTAGCTGCTGTCCGAATCGCTTACAGCATCGACGGGTCATGGGTACCTTTCCCCACTTATCAAGAAGGCGAAGAATCTACATTCGAGATGGTTGTTGCAGGTCGACAACTAGCAAATGGTGATATCGCCATCATGATGGTGGAAGCTGGTGGCACTGAACGAGCCTTCGAGTATTACGACGAAGGGGCACCCAAGGTCACAGAAGAGGTCTTGGCTGATGGTCTCGAAGCATCTAAACAATGGATCGACGACGTCATAGAGCTGCAAAAATCCTTGCGGGCCAGCGTTGGCGAAATCGAAGAGCTTGAGTGGATTCGAAGTGTTGATTACAGCGACGAAATCGTGGAACGAGTTCGGTCCGTAGCGACCCCACAGTTAACCGAGGTTATGGCTATCGCGGATAAGGCGGAGCGCGAAGGTCGCCAAAATGAAATGACTGCCGAAATCCGAGCGCAGCTCGAAGAAGAGTTTGCTGAAACAGCAGATGCTGCAAAGCAGATAGGCGCCGCAGTACGTTCAGTTACAAAGGAAATTGTTCGTCGACGCATAGTTGAGGATGGCTTCCGCATTGATGGGCGGGCTACCGATGAAGTCCGCCCGCTGTCTGCTGAAGTTGCCTATGTGGGCGAAACAGCTCACGGTTCGGGTCTATTCCAGCGCGGCGAAACACAAGTGTTAAATGTCACAACATTAGGTATGAGCCGCATGGAACAACTCATCGACACGCTCAACCCGAATGACCGCAAGCGCTATATGCACCATTACAACTTCCCGCCTTTCTCTACAGGAGAGGCAGGCTTCATGAGGGGTCCCAAGCGTCGAGAAATTGGACACGGCGCTCTCGCTGAACGCGCACTGCTGCCTGCGATCCCTTCGAAAGAGAAGTTTCCTTACACCTTGCGCTTAGTATCAGACGTCTTGTCATCCAATGGCTCCACTTCCATGGGTTCAGTATGCGCTTCGTCGCTCTCGCTTATGGATGCAGGTGTGCCGATCCGAAGCCACGTATCTGGCATTGCTATGGGCTTGGTGTATGCAGAAGGCAAGTACGTGACTCTTACCGACATCTTGGGCGCAGAGGATGCGTTCGGAGACATGGACTTCAAAGTTGCTGGAACCGAAGATGCCATAACAGCCCTTCAACTAGATACAAAGATTGAAGGCATTCCCGCCGAAGTTCTCGCTCAAGCGTTAGCGCAGGCCAGAGAGGCTCGGATGCAAATACTGTCAGTCATGAACGATGCAATCTCTGAGCCGCGTTCTGACGTCGGAGGCAATGCTCCGAAAATTGTCAGTTTCGAGATACCGATTGACAAGATCGGAGAGGTTATTGGTCCGCGAGGAAAAGTGATCAATACCATTCAAGAAGAAACTGGCGCAGATATTTCTGTCGACGATGATGGCACTGTAGGAGTGGTGAGCATTGGTTCACCAGATCGCGAAAAAGTCACTGAGGCTGAGCGTCAAATCCGATTGATCGTCAACCCACCGACTGCAGATGTTGGTGCTGAATACGAAGGTCGAGTGGTCAACATCACCAAGTTCGGCGCGTTTGTGAATATTCTGCCCGGCACAGACGGGTTACTTCACATCAGCAAACTCGGAGGTGACCGCCGACTCGACAAAGTCGAAGAGGTGCTTAACGTCGGTGACGCAGTCCAGGTCCTAGTTGATGACATCGACCCAAATGGAAAGCTTTCTCTTTCGATGGTGGGCGATGCTGTAGCCCAAAGTGCGACTCAGTCTGAAGAAGCCAGTGAAAGCGCAGCTCCGGCAGATATGCCCGAAGCGGGAGCTTCGACCGATGAAGAAGATGGCGGTGAAGGTTCCTCAAGCGAGGATAATGATTCCTCAACAAGTCGAGAGTACGTTTCATTTGAAGAACACTTCTCCGAAACTGCCAAGGGTTTGTACGGAGATATGGGGCCAGAACCGAAAGATGATGGACGAGGGAGACGTCGTCGTAGGAGCCGTCGCTAGGGCTTCGTATGCGTGAAATAACGCGTATTTCGAAATAGATGCTCTTACTGTGAGCCCTGTACTCCAAAATGGAGGCAGGGCTCACTAGGTTTTGAGACCGATAGAAGGGACCACCCAAATGCGAGTAGTAGTCGTAGGTTCAGCTGGTCGAATGGGTTCAGCAGTGTGCCGCGCGGTAGATGCTGATCAAGATTTAGAGCTAGCGGCCGCTGTCGACCCATCATCATCAGGTTCAGAAGACCCCACCGGGACGGTGATTGTGGTCGAGGCTCTAGAAGACGTAGATGCGTCCACGGTTGACGTAATGGTCGATTTCACAATCGCCGAAGCAGCGAGATCAAATATCGCTTGGTGTGCGGCCAATCAAGTACACGCAGTTGTTGGTACCAGTGGCCTTAACGACCATGACCTATCAACTTTTGAGCAGACTTTTACTTCGAGTAACTGCCTTATCGCACCCAACTTTGCAATAGGCGCTGTCCTCTTGATGCGATTTGCTGAAATGGCAGCTCCGTTTTTCCCAACGGCCGAAATTATTGAATTGCATCACGATGGAAAAGTTGATGCGCCGTCGGGAACAGCGATGCGGACGATGGAACGGATGACAGAAGCGTCCAGTACGTGGGGGGAAGACCCGACGCAAGAAGAAGTGTTACCTGGAGCGCGAGGAGCAACGGGACCTGCTGGTATCAACGTCCATTCAGTTCGACTGAGGGGTCTAGTCGCTCACCAAGAAGTCCTATTAGGAACTGAGGGTGAAACTCTCACTCTCAGGCACGACAGTTTAGATAGAGCGTCCTTTATGGGCGGGGTTGTCCTTGCTTGCAAGCTCGTCAGCGAACACCCGGGCGTTACTCTGGGTCTTGACTCATATTTAGGGATTTAGTTTGTCTACGCGAGTTGCTGTCGTGGGGAGCCTTAATTACGACATCACGGTATGGGTTCCGCAACGACCAGAAGCAGATGAGACTGTTCATGGGACTGGCTGCGAAGAAAACGCTGGAGGTAAGGGGGCCAACCAGGCGGTGGCAGCAGCGCGTCTCGATGCCGAAGTAAGCATGATTGGTTGCGTCGGTGCGGATAATCGAGGCGATTACTTGCTCGCGCAATTAGACGCAGCTGGTGTCGACCGAACTCACGTGTCGAGAGGAAATGCTGCGACGGGTACTGCGGTGATCACCATTGACCCAACTGATGTCTCGATTATCGTCATAGCAGGGGCTAACGGAGAACTCGGCGCTAAAGATGCCGAGCGAGCAGCATCTGCAATTGCCGATGCTGATGTGTTGTTGTTGCAAGGCGAAGTAGGAGTTGAGGCTGCACGAGCAGCAGCGGTGCTTGCAGCAGCGTCGTCGACAAAGATTGTTTTTAATCCAGCGCCTTTTAACGCTGTGGCAGCGAGCATCTTGCCGCTGGCCGATGTCGTCATAGTTAACCGCCAAGAAGCGAAAGAACTAAACAACTTTTCGCCCCCGATTCTCATAACCACTCTTGGAGCAGATGGCTGCGAAGTTCGAATTGGTGAGGAAATAACCCATGTAGGTGCACCTTCCGTAGAAGTTGTCGATCCCACGGGTGCAGGTGATGCGTTCGTTGGAGCGTTCTCCGTGGCGTTCGTGGACACGAACGACCCAATAGCGGCGGCGCTGATAGCTGTTCGAGCAGGAGCGGCGGCTGTCTGTAAGGTGGGCGCGCAGCCGAGTATGCCGCGATGGGACGATATCGACAGCCTATGAGCGCCCTTTAACTTCCAGTTGGACGCTGCTTGTTTCTCCCACTTTGCAACACCACCAGAAGAACCATTACCAACGTAAATGGCAATGAGAAACGGCTGATGAACCTGACAACTGCACCGATCGGTCCGTCGAAAACTGAACTCACCCAATAGATCAGCAAAAGTCGTGACAGGGTTCCGGCCACGTTAACTATTACGAAAGGAATCCTTTTCATCCTGGCTATACCCGCGAGCAGACACATTGGATATCCAGGCACCAAGAAAAGTAACAGCCAGCCAACCCTAGGAAACCATCGCTCCAATACAGCAATTGTTCTTAGCAGACCGCTGTTTTTGCCGAATTCGCCCGCAATGTAGTTCTTAGTGGCGGGCCCAAACTCCCACCCCAACTGGTGAAGGAACAGATCCGGGGCAAAGAGTCGGATTGCCCCTACCAGCATGAAAGCGACAGGGCCGCTTTGGTTAGCGGCTAACAGCAACATCGGATCCGTAGCATTAAGAGAGATCAAGACGAGAGGCTGCGAGTCGATTAGTGAACTCGTCAAAATCTGGCCCACATATGCAGCTAGCGCGAGCGCGACTGGGATAGCAGCTAGTTGTTTAACTCTGCGTCGGTCCCTATCTCCAAGAGATGCTTGTGGAAGCTCAGATTCACTCATTTCGAACTTTCACCCTACGCGGATGTAGCCGTTCGCGAAGTCTTCTCCTACGATTTGGCATATGCAGTCAACCATGATGGATACCCCCCTTACCCTCGACTTCTTCTTTCGCCGAGCAGAAAGTTTATTTCCGCACAAGGAACTCGTCACAGCTACAGCAACAGGAATCGAGCGAAGCAACTACGGACAGTGGGCCGACCGTACCCGAAGGCTTGGTGGAGCCTTAGATGATTTGGGTATTAACGAATCTGGCCGGGTGGGTACCTTTGCGTGGAATACCGCAAGACATCTAGAACTTTATTTTGCGGTGCCGTGCACCAACCGAGTACTGCACACATTGAACATCAGACTTTATGCAGACCAGATTGTCTACATCGCGAACCATGCAGAAGACGAAGTAATTTTCGTCGATAGGTCCTTAATCGCTCTCTTATGGCCACTGGTCGACCAGCTAGAGACGGTCAGACACTTTGTTGTCATGGATGACGGCGATGGGGAGATCCCGGATGACCCTCGCATCATTGACTACGAGGAGTTGATTGCTGCAGCACCGTCGGTTGACTTTGAGGTAAGAGACGAAAAACAGGCTGCTTCGATGTGCTACACGAGTGGTACTACCGGAAACCCCAAAGGCGTTGTCTACAGCCATAGATCGACGTATATGCACACCATTACGACTATGACGACTGATGGGTTAGGGGTATGTGAATCTGATGTCATCCTGCCTGTTGTCCCGATGTTCCATGTCAATTCATGGGGTTTGCAACATGCAGCAGTCGCTGCGGGGGCAACATTGGTGAACCCGGGCCCTAAGTTGCAGCCTGAACCCATCGCTGAACTAATGGAGTCTGAGCGCGTCACAATTGCGGCGGGAGTCCCCACCATATGGATGGGCGTACTTGAGGAGCTAGACGGTCGGGACGTATCGAGCCTCCGGGCAATCCCGTGTGGCGGCTCGGCAGTTCCGAAGTCGTTGTCGGAGGGCTATCGGGAGAAAATCGGAATGCCTATCTTGCAGGCGTGGGGAATGACCGAAACCAGTCCGCTTGCCGCAATTGCCCACGTTAAGTCAGCTGAGGCTGACCTAGACGAGGAAGCGAAGTCAGAGATTCGATCTTCGATTGGCACGATAGTCCCCACAGTGGAATTTCGGATTTGTGAACCGGATTCGATAGAAGAATTGCCATGGGACGGTGAGTCAAGTGGGGAGCTTCAGGTACGAGGCTCGTTCATTACCGGTGAGTACTACAAGAGACCCGACGCCTCAGACTCATTTACCGATGACGGATGGTTACGAACCGGAGATGTCGCGACTTGTGATGAGCGAGGGTATATTCGCCTCGTCGATCGGACTAAAGATCTCATCAAATCAGGGGGAGAGTGGGTCAGCTCCGTCGAAGTCGAAAATGAGATAATGAGCCACCCCAAGATTGCTGAAGCGGCGGTGATAGCGGTCACATCAGAAAAGTGGATGGAACGCCCCATGGCATGCGTGGTTCTCAAAGACGGAGAGTCGCTAACTCACGAAGAACTCATTGATTATCTGACCCCACGGATGGCGAAATGGTGGCTACCAAGCGCCACGCAAATAATCGATGAAGTACCAAAGACCTCGACAGGCAAATTTTCGAAGCGGACGCTTCGCGATAGCTTCGCCGACGTGGTCGTCGACTAGTAGTCGCCGACCTAAATAGGTGACAACACGATCCGCCGTTGTAACGGGCTCCAGTTCAGGCATAGGCCTTGCCACCGCGCAGCTCCTGTCATCGCGGGGATGGTGTGTGTGGGGGGGAGTTCGCAATGATGCCGATCAGGAACGAATAGCCGCAACCTGTTCGTTCCGGCCGCTGAGAATGGATGTCACCAGGGATTTAGAAATCTCTGAGGCTTTTGCTGAGGTTGAGAAAGATATTCAAGGGACAGGCTTAGACCTATTGGTAGTCAACGCCGGAGTAGTTGTAGCCGGCCCTTTAGAGTTTGTGACCCCCGAGCAGTGGAGGGAACAATTTGATGTCAACGTCATAGGTGTTGCATCCACCATTCAGGTCGCTTTGCCAATGATGCGATGTGCCAAAGACCCGCGCATCATCGTTGTTGGCTCGATTAACTCCAGAGTCGGTGTTCCCCTCCTAGGGCCATATGTAGCAAGCAAACATGCCCTCGTCGGATTGCTGAGTTCGTTACGAAGAGAATTACCACCCGAAGGTCCCAAGATCACTCTCTTGGAACCGGGAGCAGTCGATACCCCGCTATGGGACAAAGTTCGGGCAGCGTCGGCACATCTCAGCAATGGAGAGTCTCCGGAAGAGCGGTCGCCTTACGCAGACCTCATCGCCTCCGCGAGGAGACGACTTGTGAAAACAACACGCCGGGGAATAAGTCCGGCCAAGGTCGCTGAGATCATTGAGCGTTGCGCTAATCGAAGTAATCCGCCTAAAAGACGGCTCGTTGGTCGTGATGCTCGGCTCGCAGCGGCAGCCGAAAAATTGTTCGGCGGGCGCATTCTCGACTCGCTGCTTCGAAAATTTCGCTCCTAGAGATGTTGATTTGTTAGGAGGGGCCGCTGATAGCCTCTCGTGCAAGTATCTTCTAGGAGCTTTTATGTCAACGGTAGAAGAAATAATCGGTCGTACTGACCCCAATGACTTTGAGGCCATTTTGGCCATGACGAACACCGACCCCAATGAAGTGATTCATGCGGTCGAAGATAACGCGGAGTGCATTTACTCCTGGGATTACGAAAAAGGCTCAAGGCCCCAACTAGCCAAGCTGTACGAAAAGGCCAAAGTTGGCCAATGGAATGGAGAGACAGACCTACCTTGGGAGACAGACGTTGACCAAGAAGCCTTGGCTACCAAAGAGTACGAAACCAACGGGGGCGCGGGCGACCTATTGGATCTCAAAGGCACAGGTGTCGAGTCTTGGGGACGTAATGAGTGGATCAAGTTCAATATGGAATCCCAGAACTGGGCGCTTAGCCAATTCATGCATGGTGAACAGGGAGCCCTGGTCTGCACCGCCAAAATCGTAGAGACGGTGCCATGGATGGATGCTAAGTACTACGCGTCCACGCAGGTAGTAGACGAAGCGCGCCACGTCGAAGTCTTCGCTAAATATCTGGATACCAAACTCTCGGGTACTTATCCCATCAACGTGCACCTAAGGATGCTCCTTGACGAAATAATCGAGGATTCCCGCTGGGATATGACCTATCTGGGCATGCAGATCATGGTCGAAGGACTTGCACTGGCTGCATTTGGGTTCATCTACCAACAGAGCGAAGAGCCTCTTCTGAAACAACTTCTGCGGTACGTCATGAGCGACGAGGCTCGGCACGTAGCGTTTGGAGTTCTCTCGCTGAAAGAGGTCTACACCGATATGACTCAGGCGGAGCTACGAGAGCGCCAAGAGTTTGCTTTTGAAGCAGCGTTGCGCATGAGGGATCGGTTTTTACAACAAGAAGTTTGGGAGCGGATGGGGGCTGATGTCAGGAAGATCATCCCTATCGCCTACGCCGACCCCCTACGGCAAGAGTTCCAACAGTTGCTTTTCACAAAGATCGTTCCGAACTGCAAAAAGCTTGGGCTGTTGGACGCAGGAGATGGTTGGCTCCGAAAGAAATTCGGTGAGATCGGCGTAATCCAGTATGAAGATTGGGTCGATATAGAAGATGAAGTCGACTCTTTCGCTATTACCCGAGAACTAGAAGAAGAGGCGGCGTTAGCCGAGTCTTAGAGAACATATGTCTCACCAATCAGACCCTGAATTGTTGGTGTCGCTGGCTTTGCGTCTCAAAGGATTCGGGGAGATCGACGCAATTTCCTCGGTTCATGCACTTGATAGCTCCGTTGCTCAAGACGTTCTCGCGGCGATGGTTAGCGAAAACAAATGCGTAATGCGTCAAATAGAAGGCGTTGACAAATATGTCTTGACACCGTCGGGGAGAGAAGACGGAGAAAAGCTGCTCAGTGAGGAGCTTGACAGCTCAGACGCGCGAGTCGCGGTGCAGAGTGGATATGAACAATTTCTTGATCTGAACCCATCTATGTTGCAGCTCTGTACGGACTGGCAAGTCGTTAATGATGGATCCGGAGAACAAAAGCTCAACGACCATAGCGACTCCTCGTACGACGACGAGATCCTTGGAAGATTGGGTGACCTTGACGGACAAGTGACTCGAATTCTCAGCGACCTGAATAAGGCGCTAACCAGGTTCTCTAACTATCCGTTTCGCTTCGGCATAGCCCTAGACAAAGTGCTCGCAGGGGAGCTCGATTGGCTAACCAAACCCATAATGCCCAGCTATCACACTGTGTGGTTCGAACTCCACGAGGACCTGCTTGCGACGCTTGGAATCGATAGAGCGAGTGAGTCGACCTCCTGAGAGGCTACCCTCGGCTTCATGACTGCGCGATTTGGTCGAGTTATTCCAGCGATGGTGACGCCATTTAACGAAGATGGCGCCTTAGATGTTGACGCATCGGTCACCCTCGCCAAATGGCTCGTAGAACAAGGAAGTGAAGGGTTGGTGATTACCGGCACGACCGGTGAAGGTCCAGCCGTAACAGATGAAGAAGACTGGGAGCTGTGGAGAGCTGTTGCGGAGGCCGTCACCGTCCCGGTTATTGCTGGTACCACTACCAACGACACGGCTCACTCTGTTCACCAAACACAAAAAGCGGAGGAACTTGGCTGCGATGGAATCTTGGCGGTCACTCCCTATTACAACCGCCCTTCGCAAGAAGGAATTTATGCTCATTTTGATGCCGTGGCATCAGCCACCAGCTTGCCAGTTGTCCTATATGACATCCCGGTGAGAACGGGCCGCAAAATCGAGACGTCTACCCTCTTGCGCCTAGCTCACGAAATTCCAAATGTTGTAGCAGTTAAAGACGCGGCAGGTAACCCTGGTGAGACGGCGAAGGTTATTCGAGACGCTCCCGAAGATTTCGAGGTCTATAGCGGCGACGACAACTTGACGCTGCCCCTGCTTGCGGTGGGAGCAGTTGGCGTCATTAGCGTCGCGGCGCACTGGTCAGCACCTGAATTCGTGGCGATGATGGATGCTTGGGAATCAGGAAACGCGGACGAAGCTCGTCGAATAAACGCCCGCCTATTGGAGAGTTTTGACTATGAGACTGGTGACGCCGCTCCTAACCCAGTTCCTACTAAAGCTATGATGAGAACTCTGGGCTTACCAGTGGGTGAACCTCGTTTACCTATGGGTCCCACACCTGACGGTTTGGAAGACAAAGCCCGAGAGGTCTACTCACGGTTAAAGGCCTGAATTGGTATCGCCCGACGTAACTATCACGTTCCTTGGCGGCCTTGGCGAAGTTGGACGGAACTCCACTTGCATCGAAATTGGTGGGAAGTTGCTCCTAATAGATTTTGGGGTCATGTTTCCTGATGTAACCATGCCCGGCGTTGATGTGATTCTCCCAGATACCAAGTGGCTACAAGATCGCAGCGAGGATCTTGCTGGTGTGATCGTCACCCATGGTCACGAAGACCACCTGGGTGGAGTGCCTCACCTTCTCAAACGGTTCGAAGTTCCGCTCTATGGGTCTGAACTCACGATGAGCCTTGCTCGGCAAAAAGTAATCGAAGCAAGATTGGAGGACCGGACGTCATTTCATGCGGTTAGTGACGGCCAGCGTTTCCAGGTTGGGCCGTTCGATATAGAGGTGCTGCCAATTACCCATTCTGTTCCTCAAAGCCTTTGTGTTGTCTTGCATACCCCACAAGGGGTGATAGTCCACACCGGAGACTTCAAAATCGATCGGGAACCAATAGATGGTCGAATTACGGACATTGAACGACTGAAAGAGCTGCGCGAGGGCGGCGTACGTTTGTTGATGGCGGACTCGACAAATGCTGACAAGCCTGGGTGGAGTCCGTCAGAGTCGACTGTTGGTGACACCCTGCGACAACTCATCCCTAAGTGGGGAGACCAACGCCTCATTATCAGTTGCTTCGCTAGCCACCTTCACCGAGTTCAACAGATTTGTGATATCGCCATCAGCGAAGGTAGGACCATTTTTCCCCTTGGACGATCGATGGTGGGCAATATGCGGATTGCTCAAGAAATAGGTGTTCTAAACGTGCCCCACCGTGCAATCGACTCCATTGACAGAATTGGAGAATACGACCCGGAAGCAATATGCGTGATTTGTACTGGCTCTCAAGGTGAAGCCAACGCAGCGCTGTCACTGTTGGCGAGAGACGATCATCCTGACCTGTCGCTGTCTGAAGATGATGTAGTGCTTCTTTCCAGTCACCCCATACCCGGAAATGAACTCCCTGTTTATCGAATGATTAACCGACTAACTCGATTGGGATGCGAGGTAGTTCATGACGGATTTGAGCACGTCCACACCACAGGTCACGCCCAAAGAGAGGAGCTGCAGTACCTCTACGAGGCTGTACTTCCAGAGTGGTACCTACCAGTTGAGGGCGAACACCGCATGCTACGACGAAACGCCGATTTGGCGATCGAAGTTGGCCACCCGTCGAACCGAACTATCGTTGCTGACGATGGCGACCAGCTCACCTTAGATGCCAACGGGCTCCGCTTTAGTGGCCGCATAGCAGCGCCCTACCACTACGTCGATGGTCTCTTAGACGACTTGTCGCCCGATTTGTTAGAGGACCGGCGAAAGCTAGGGGAGGGCGGCTTTGTTCACGTGACTGTGATACTTAGCCAAAAAAGGGGCCTGATTGGGCACCCCGACATATCGACGCTTGGATGGCTCGACGCTGAGCGAAGTGTTCAAGTACTCGCGGAGCTAGAAGTAGAAGTGAGCGACGTTGTGAACGCGGCGATTGATGCTGGAGAAGAAAGAGAAGTGGTTGAACGTCTTGTTCGACGGACCACCGGGCGTTTCGTGGGAAACCGGACCCGACGTCGTCCTCCTATCTCGGCGTCGGTGATTCTGGTCGACTGAACTCGAATTCCACCGACGTTTCGGTACTCTCGCCAGTGTGGGATTAGCGCGCCTAGTCAGCAAAGGGTCAATTTAGGTTTAGGCGAAGTTAAGCGGTCCAGCAGAAACGCCGTGAACTATGAAGTCAACTAAGTCATCGATATTTCGAAGAATGAGCGAAGCAGGATTACGCGGGCGCGGACATGATGTCACGGGTCTGCTGCTTCTGGTCGTAGCAGCTATTTCGCTCTTAGCTCTTTTCGGTGATAAAGCGGGCATTGCTGGACGCCTCCTAGAGAGCGTCATGAGCGTTCTCGTAGGGATTTTCCGTTACGTGGTCCCATTTGCCTTGGTGCTATGTGCTTACGCGATACTCCGCGACAAACACAGCGAAAGGACGTGGCGGATTGCTTTCGGAGGAACGCTGACGAGTCTCGCATTGTCAGGAATGGCTCATCTGGTAGGTGATGCGGATGGCATTCGTACGACTCTAGATGAGCTCCGATCATCGGGAGGAGTAATCGGCGCGGTAATAGGCGAACCGTTGCGTCGAGCTGTCGATGATCCAGGAGCCTGGGTTGTGCTTTTACTCGGCGCTCTATTCGGGATATTGGTTGTCGCTGATACTGGCTTGCGACAAGTTTTGGGTCTTGCAGGTCGGATTGTGTTACTAGCAGGTCGCCAGTTTGGGCGGGGCTTCAGAAGCTTGCAAAGTCTTGGTTCTGACCGAGAGATGTCCGAGACATCCTGGCGGGAGCGACGGCGACCAATGCCCACCATTTCAGTTCCGGGTAGGGGTCTTCCCGCCCCTGAAATAGATGAACCCCCGACCGCTGACGAGTTTGAGATAGTAGAAGCGGCCGAGGAGTTTTCGTCTGATGAATCGTTGACAGAGGAACCTGGCTTGCGCGAGCCCGAAGAGGATTCGTCCGAAGAAGCTGATGAGCCTCAAGTTAATGCGTCTTCTGGGGACCGCCCTCCGGAGCAAATGGAAATCGATTTGACGACGAGACCTACCGGCGACTGGCAATTGCCGGGACCTGAGAATCTTGAACGGTCCGGCTCCCAGGACGTTGATGAGCGTCTCCTACAAAATGGAGCGCGCAACCTGGAAGCCGCGCTTGCGAGCCATGGAGTCGAAACTCGAGTTACCGGTATGGAAGTTGGTCCGACGGTAACTCGATATGAGTTGTCGCTAGGGAAAGGCGTCAAAGTATCTAGGGTTACGAGCCTTCACAAAGACATTGCATACGCGATGGCGTCTGCTGACGTTCGTATTCTTGCGCCTATACCGGGACGTTCCGCAATTGGTGTTGAAGTTCCAAACGCGGATCGCCACCTCGTCGCGTTAGGCGACATACTCGCGACGGAAACTGCGGCTAATGCCGTTCATCCCCTTGAAGTGGCCCTTGGTCAAGACATTTCAGGAAATGCTGTAATGGCCAACCTAGCGTCTATGCCACATGTGTTAATAGCGGGTGCAACTGGGGCAGGAAAATCTTCCTGTATCAACTCAGTAATTACATCGCTGCTTATGCGAACCACCCCTGATGAGGTGCGCATGGTTCTTATTGATCCAAAGCGAGTAGAACTTGGCCAGTATGACCGTCTCCCTCATTTGCTGACCCAGGTTGTCACTAATCCAAAAAAAGCCGCGAACGCCTTGTCCTGGGCAGTCAAGGAAATGGAGCGCCGTTACGACGTTCTTTCCGAAATCGGCTTTCGCGATATCACTGGATATAACGCGGCATATGACGAGGGACGATTGGCGTCCGACCTCAATGAAGAACGCGAATTTGAACGGATGCCGTTCGTTGTAGTGGTTGTTGACGAATTAAATGACCTAATGATGGTCGCTGCTCGAGATGTCGAAGATTCAATCACCCGTCTTGCGCAAATGGCCCGTGCAGTGGGAATCCATTTAGTTATCGCAACCCAGCGACCGTCTGTCAACGTGATTACCGGTGTCATAAAAGCGAATATTCCTTCTCGGATGGCGTTCGCTGTTTCCAGCCTTGCCGATAGCAGAGTCATTCTGGATCAGCCTGGAGCGGAACGTCTTATCGGGAAGGGAGACATGCTGGTCCTTAATTCGAACAGCAGCATTGCCCAACGCGTACAGGGCTGTTGGGTCAGCGAAGCCGAAATCCATCAAGTAGTGGCGCACTGGCGTCGACAGGCGCCCGAAACTAATTATCTCGAAGGCGTGGAGGGTTCCGAGGACAGAAACCCCGTTGTGATTCCGGGAGGTTCCTCAGGAGACGAGGACGACGATGATCTGATGATGCAGGCAATGGCGATAATTGTTGAAACGCAACTTGGTTCTACATCGATGCTGCAACGGAAGTTAAAGGTCGGTTTTGCTCGAGCAGGTCGACTTATGGACCTCTTAGAGCAGAGAGGTGTGGTTGGTCCTTCGATCGGATCCAAAGCGCGCGATGTGTTGATGACGCAAGAAGAACTAGACACACTCCTCGCTGATCGCTAAATCAATTCCCAATGACCCAGCAGGGCTAGGGTCAAGCCATGAGCAATTATGAGATCATCGCCGCCGGTCTAGAATTTCCCGAGGGACCGGTCGTAATGCCAGATGGATCGATCGTCCTGGTTGAAATTAAGCGAGGGACGATCACACGAGTTGATCCAGATGACGGGTCTGTCGACGTTGTAGCTCAGC
>Ga0208261_1000414_pt1 | contig 17083 bp, 12 predicted proteins | sample Knorr_S7_td_DCM__FD_185595 | JGI IMG/M metagenome (GOLD analysis project Ga0208261, IMG submission 185595) | Marine microbial communities from Southern Atlantic Ocean transect - Knorr_S7_td_DCM_ad_131m_LV_B (SPAdes) (version 3) | ecosystem: Environmental > Aquatic > Marine > Oceanic | place...
GTAAGTCTCCTGTTATTGTTGACAAACACGCAAACATAAAAGACGCTGCATGGAAAATTTCTTTTTTTAAGTTTGCAAACGCAGGTCAAACATGCACTGCCCCAGATTATATTTTGTGCGACGAGGCTGTACATGAAGATCTAGTTGCTGCTTTACAAAAAAACATGTCTGAATTCTTTCCTGGCGGGATAGATGAGGCCGCCAAAGACTATTGTTCTATTGCTAACGAACACCATTTTAACAGACTAAAAAGCGCGCTTGCAGAAGCTGTTAACGGTGGAGCAAGAGTTGCTTGCGGCGGTGAAACTAGTCAAGGCGGTTTATATTTTTCTCCGGCTGTTTTAACCAACGTTGATTATGATAACCCAATTATGGAGGAAGAGATTTTTGGACCAATTCTTCCGGTTGTTAAGGTCAAAAGCCTTGATGAGTCAATTAATTATGTAAACAGCAACGAAAAACCTTTAGCCCTATACCTCTTTAGCTCCAAATCTTCTTCCCACAGCAGGGTTTTAAAAAATACTTCAAGCGGTGGAATGGTTATAAACGACTGTGTTTTACACCACATGAACCCAAACCTTCCTTTTGGAGGAATAAACAACAGCGGGGTTGGTAGTTATCATGGGAAATTTGGTTTTGATGCATTTTCACACCACAAGGCTGTTTTAAAGAGCAGCTCGCTTTCTCCCTTTAAGATAATGCTTCCTCCTTATACAAAAACCAAGGAAACCTTGGCTAATCTAATAAAAAAATATTTTTAGCTATTTCGTTTCTTAAATCAATTACGATGTTTGCATACTTGTCTGACCTGTTATATGTTCTTACTGCTCTCCAAGCCTTTGACTTATAAGAGAAATTAAAGTCGTTTTTTGGGTAGCCGTTTTCGGTTAGATAAAACGCAATGCTTCCCAAAACATCTTCCCAGTCATATGGGTCTTTTTTACCGTCCCCATTATAATCAACTGACAGCTTGTTAAAGCTCGAGGGTATAAACTGACCATACCCAAAGGCACCAGCATATGACCCTTCAAGCTCAAAAGGATCTATGTTGTTTTCTGAACAAAAGATTAAGAGCTCTGCTATTTCTTTCGTTGCCCAACTAGACCTTTTTGGCATTTTAATTGCTTGTGTGTATAAAGAGTTAAACACTGAAAATTCTGTCGTTTTTAATCCATAGTTTGTTTCAACACCAACGATAGCCACCAAAACTATGGGGTCTATTTCAAATTCTTTTGCCACGCGAGCTATTAAGGTTTTGTGTTTTTTATAAAAGCCCACCCCTCCATCAACTCTTTGTTTGTTAAAAAATATTTTCTTGTACTCTTCATATGTTTTGATTTTTTCTGGCTTGTTTTTAAACCTTTCAAGCACGCCGGGGTCTATTTGTAGCCTCTTGTCTTCTAGTGCGTTAAGAATATATTCTGTCGATGGCGTTTTTTGATCTTTGGTATAAGAAACCACCTTTTTAATTATTTGCTCTTTGTCTGTTCCAAACAAGGCTGTGGCATAAAATATAATGCTTAGTTTTATTATAAGGTTTATTTTCATTTATATGGGCCTTCTTTCAAAAAATAAATATGTGCTTCTTTTTATTGCGCTTCTTGCTGTTAGCTCTTCAGCTTGGGTTGTAAGAATTCTTCCAGAGCTTTCTGCAACTACAATTGCTTTTTGGAGAATGTTTCTCGCAAGCCTTATGGCTTTTGTTATATCTTACAAAACTATCTTTGTTTTTGTTCCAAATAAAAAAATTTTGTTGGCTGGCTTTTTTTTAGGTTTCCACTTTGCTCTTTTTTTTAGAAGCGTTCAGCTAACTTCAATTGCCGAAGCTGCGCTCTTGGGTACTATTGCTCCTGTTTTTACAGAGTTTTATTCGATTTTTTTTCAGAAAAAGGTGTTTTCTTTTAAGGTTTTCTTTGGTTTGTTTTTAGCTATTTTAGGAGCTTTCATCCTTATAAGCCAAAGCAGCTTCAGTGACACAAGCACTCTTGGAAACCTGCTTGCCGTTCTTTGCTCTGTTGCTATGGCCGTGGTTCTTCTTGTTGGTAAGGATGTTAGAAAAAGCGTGGGGCTTTTTGAATATTCTCGTTGGGTGTTTTTATATGCTGCTGTTTGTCTTTTTTTAATATCCCTTTATCAAGGAGTTAGTGTTTTTGATTTTTCTACTTCAAATTTCGGGTGGTTTGTTTTTCTTGCTGCTGTGCCCACAATGGTTGGTCATAATATTTTTTATTTTTTGGTTAAAACTCTTAGCGCCACAACAATAGCTGCGGTTCCGTTGGGTGAGCCTGTTATTTCTTCTATTGGGGCTTTCTTTTTGTTTAACGAGCCTGTTGGTTTTTTTGTTTTTTTGGGTGGACTTATTACCCTTTTGGGGGTTTATATAATTATAAAAAACGATAGCTAAACAGCCATCGGCGCCTTAATGCTTTCCATTGGGTTATAATCAACCAAAATATACTCTTTCGGCTTAGATTTTAAAACATCGTCAATGGATTTAAGTTTTGGAATTTTTAATTTAGGTGCCTTCATTGGCTTGCGCTTAATCTGTTTTTTTACTTGTTCAAAATGATTGTTGTATATGTGGCAATCTCCTCCTGTCCATATAAACTCACCCGGCACAAGATTAAGAATTTCAGAAAAAACGCACACCAAAAGACTATATGATGCAATATTAAAAGGAACCCCCAAAAACATGTCTGCGCTTCTTTGATAAAGCTGACAGTTAAGTTCTTTGTCCTGTATGTGAAACTGAAACATTGTGTGGCATGGCGGCAGAGCCATTTCTTCAATTTTGTCTACATTCCAGGCGCTTACTATATGTCTTCTGCTGTTGGGGTTGTTTTTAAGATCTTCAATTATTTTTTTTATTTGGTCTTCTCCTCCAACATCTTTACCCCAAGACCTCCACTGTTTTCCATAAACGGGGCCCAACTCTTTTTGTGTTTGGTTGTTAACATAACCAAGCTCAACGCCCTGCTTGTTTGCGTTTGCTGTCCATATGGTTTTTTTATCAAAAATCTCTTCTCTTTTTTTCCCAAAATGTATTTCTGCGAGCCTTCTTTCATCTGTGCTTCCTTCTAAAAACCAAAGCAGTTCACTCACAACGCTTTTCCAGGCCAACCTTTTTGTTGTTACGGCCGGAAAACTGTTTCTAAGATCAAAGCGCATTTGGTACCCAAAAACACCCCTGGTTCCGACCCCGGTTCTGTCATCCCTCTGTTTGCCTTTTTCTAAAATGTGTTCAAGTGCTTGAATATATTGTTTCATTTATTTTTTTTCCATATTTGGAACTCTACAGTTTCGTGTTTTTCAGTCCAGGTTTTTTTAAAAAGCGCTTCGATTTTACTTAAAGATAAAAATCCGTCACAATTGAATTTTCCCGGTATTCTGCTTAAATAAAACTCTTCAATCACATTTAGGGTTTGCTCTATTACGTTTGGTCCGCCTATTATCCATACTGTTTTTTCGGGATTTTCTTTTTTTATAGTTTCAACCTCTTTGCACAGGTTTCCTTTAATATATTTATCGGCGCCCGGGAAGTTGTTTTTTTTTGTCGTAGCTAAAACGTTCACCCTGTTAGGTAGTGGCCAGGGCATAAGTGGGTCAACCCACGTTTTTGATCCCATAACCACAACATTGTTTGTTGTGTTTTTTTTAAACCAACCTAAGTCTTTTGTGTTTTTTGGCCAAGGTATTGTTCCTTTTTTGCTTACTCCGCCCTCTTCATCACAAGCCAAGATTGCCTTAATCATCCTCTTTTACTCTTTTTCTATTGGGTTTCCGTCTTCGTCTATTGTGCCTGCCGCAACCTGATAAAGGCCATCAAAGAAAATATATTTTGATATTGCGGTGTTTGCTTCGTCAAGTGTAATGGCTTTAATTCTTTCTGGATAGCTGTCTAGGTATGTTAGGTCTCCATGAACTATAATGGCGTCTAAAATTCCCCCAGCTAAACCGCCAGTAGAGTCAAACCCAACCTGAAATCCCCCTGTTAGTGTTGATTTGGTAATGTCTAGCTCTTTTTGTGTAATTCCCTCTTCGGCCCATTTTTTTATTTCTCTTAGAGTTGAACTTTCTCCTTTTGACAACAGTTTTGGCGAAAAGGTACCTCCAACCATCCAATACCCGTCGTTACCATTTCCAAAGCCCCTCATCGAAGAATTAATTCCGTATGTCAGGCCCTCCTTAACTCTAACTGTTTGCATTAGCCTTGCAGAAAAGTTTCCGCCTAGCGTGTGTGTTGCAACATAGAGAGGTAGGTAATCTGGGTGATATCTGTCTATTCCTAGGGCTGTTCCAACAAGAAAATCTGTGCTTGTTTTGTCTTGCATGGTAACATAAACCTTATCAGACGCTTTGTTCGCCGTGCCGGTTTCTTTCTTTTCTTTTAGCGGCGACTTTTTCCAACCCCCAAAACCTTCTTTGATTAGGCTTTCAAGGCTGTTGTGGTCAACATCCCCTACGGCAACAATTACCATTGTCCCTGCTCCATAGTTTTTTAGGTGGAAGTCCTTAAGGTTTTTTGGTGTTATTTTTTTTATTTCTTCTATTGCTTTGTCCGGGTCTGTTGGAGAGTTTTGGTGGCTCGTCCCGTAAAAAGCTTTTAACATGTTGTTTGTTGCGTTCCCCCTTGTGCTTTCTTTTGATCTTTTGTAGTTCGCAACCTGCCTTTTTTTAACCTTATTTAAATCCTCTTCAGCAAAAAGGGGATTTTTTAGCTGGTCTGCTAACAGATCAAAAACCATTTTTGTGTCTTCTGATAAAAACTTTCCACTAAAACCAACTCTTGCCTGTCCGTTAAAGAAACCAAGCCTTGCTCCGGCCGACTCTAGCTTTGCGCTTATCTCAAACTTTGTCATGTTTGTTGTGCCCTGATCAAGCATTGCTGCCACCATATCTGCTGTCCTTGCATTTCCTGAGGCATAAATATCGCCGCCCAACATGCTTCCTGTAAGCGTCACAACACCGCTTCCTCTTTTTAAAGTTAAAAGCCTAATGCCCTCTACCGGCTCTGAGTCAACAACCTTAGAAGATAGCAGCTCTTCCTCTTCCGAATAATGTTTTAGTTTCATCTTCTCAAGATCTTTTGCGCTTGTGGCAAGCTTTTTGTTTTGTCCTCCTGCGCCGAGCGGTATAAAGTAGCCTATGGTACTTAGGTCTTCTTTGAAATACTCTTTAACTATCCTTTGTACATCCTCTTTTGTGACCGTGCCTATTTTTTCATCATAGGTTGTATAAAGGGTCCAGTCACCGCTTGCAATGGCCTCGTTTAACCCGCTTGCAATGGCGTAACTACCATCTTGCCTAAATTTCATAGAAGCAATAAGCTGTGTTTGGGCATTTTTTACCTCTTCATCGGACACTCCGTCTTTTTTAATTTTCTCATATTCATCAACAACAGCCTTTTCAACTGTTTTATGATCAACATCCGGTGAAAGGTTTGCATAAACAGTAAATAAGCCGGGGTCTCTAAAAAGCGAATCCCATATATAAACGCTTGTTGTTAGCCCTTTGTCAGTAATGTTTTTATAAAACCTGCTGTTCTTACCTGAAGATAAAATTGAGGACAAAACCATAAATGCCGGTGCATCTGGGTGTGTTGCTGCTGGTGTTTTGTGTGCAACCCCAACAATGCCCTGCTGTCCAGCTCTCTTAAGAGTTATTGTTCTTATGCCCTCTTGTTTTGGCTCTGCGGTATAAACCTCAGGTATTGGTTTCGTGCTTTTTCTTATTTTTCCAAAATGTTTTTTTATCATAGAAAGAGCTTCCTTTTCGGTAAAGTCTCCGATTGCTATGGCCGTAGCATTGTTTGGCCAATAAAAGGTGTCATAAAATTCTCTCAGTCTTTCAATTGAAACGTTTTCAATGTCTTCTTTCCAACCAATTGTTGAGTGGTGGTATGGGTGGGCCTGATAAGCTGTTGCCCATATATTTTCATCCAAAACCCCAGAAGGGCTGTTTTGTCCCCTTTCAAACTCATTTCTTACAACTGTCATTTCTGACTGCCTATCTTCCTCTTTGATGTAGGCATTTCTCATTCTGTCTGCTTCTATCTCAATGAGCGTTTCTAGGTGTTCGCTTGGCAAAACGGCAAAATAGTTTGTTCTATCAAGCCATGTTGTTGCGTTCATGCGCGCACCAAGAGACTGAAGCGTTTGAAAGACAGAGTTTCCTTTTTTTGTGTTAAACTTTCTTGAACCTTTAAACATAAGGTGCTCTAAAAGGTGTGTTGATCCCGTATACCCTATAGCCTCGTTTCGTGACCCAACCTCATATGTTACCATAAAAGTTGCAACGGGAGCTGTGTTGTCTTGTTTTAGTAAAACTCTAAGGCCGTTGGATGTCATTGTGTATTCTTTTATACCTCCAGACTCTTTAACAAACTCAAATCCATAAAATTTTTCTTGTGACATTGTGGCCCCCATAAATAATAGCGTTAAAATTAGTTTTTTCATTGTTTCTCCTTTAAGGTTTAACTATTTCCAGGGAACAAACCGGGAAACGTTGGACATATAATCTATGTATTCTTCCCCAAAAATGCCAACAAGGTATTCCTCTTCTCTTATAATTATTTTTGACCAAAACAAATATTGTATTGGAATTAAAAAAATGATCAAAAAAGACCCCCACCACAAAGAAAACAAAACATTTAGATGAAAAATTATTGTGGTATATATGGGGTGGCGCATAAAGGCATAAACGCCCTGCCTAGAAAGACTCTTTCCTCTTTTTGTTGGTGGTAGGCTGAATAACACCCAAATCAAAATAAGGACTGCCTCAGCTAAAACCAAAAAAAACAGGGTATAAAACCACGGCTGGCTCAATTCATATTTTTTCATATTAAAAGACATCTCAATCCAGTGAGTTATATAAATTAAACAAAGGGAAAATATGAGGCCGGGAGGCCCAACATTCCACAGCCTGTTATAATGTTTTGGGTTAAGCCAGTTTTTTAGGTCTAACACCTAGCTCCTTGGTCCAAAAATTGCAGTTCCTACTCTTATTGAGGTTGATCCGCTTGTTATTGCTACTTTAAAATCTCCGCTCATTCCCATTGAAAGGGTTGTCATTTTTGTTTTTATTTCATTGTTTATTTCATCAAACAGGTTTTTTGTGTTTATGAAGGCCCTTTCTGTTTTTTTTATTTGCTGTGTGTTGGGGCCCATAGTCATCAACCCCTCAACCAATATTCCCTCATTTTTAATACATTCTATTATTGATTTTTTATCTTTAAGGTTAAAGCCTGCTTTTGTTGTTTCGCCGCTACTGTTTACCTGGATAAGAACTCTTTGTTTTTTGTGTTGTCTTTGAGCTGCTTTTGATATTTTGCTTGCAAGCCTTGGCGAATCGACAGAGTCTATAACGTCAAAAAGCTTAACTGCTTTGTTAACCTTGTTTGTTTGAAGCCTTCCTATAAGCCTTTTTTCTACAAGGTCTATGTTTTTTATTTTAGAAAATTTGTTTTCTGCTTCTTGAACTCTGTTTTCGCCTATAAAACGAGCACCCGCAGCGATTGCTTCTTCTATTTCTTTTGGGGTTCTTGTTTTGGTTACAACAACAATCTTGATGTTTTGTTGTTTTGGGAGGCTATTCTGAACTGCCTTCAGGTTCTGCGCTATTGTTTTCATCTCCATCATCTTCTTCGGACATAATTCTGGTAATCGAAGAAACCAGCGTTCCTTCTCCCAGTTTAATTAATTTAACTCCTTGGGTTGCTCTTCCAATTGCTCTTATTTGGGATACCGGCTGTCTAATTAGTACGCCCTGGTTTGTAATAATCATTAAGTCATCTTTATCAACAACCTCTTTAATTGTAACCATTTTTCCAACCTTCTCTGTGGTTTTCATGGTTAAAACGCCTTTTCCGCCTCTTTTTTGTGCGCGGTATTGTGATATTTCAGTTCTCTTTCCAAAACCCTTTTCTGTTGCGACCAACACCGTAGTTCCCTCTCTCTTAATTAACAACATCCCAACAAGTCTGTCATCTTTTGAGCTCAAAGTTATTCCTTTTACTCCCATTGTTTTTCTTCCGCTTGGCCTAATTTGTTCTTCAGAAAATCTTATAGATTTTCCATTTCTAGTTCCGAGCAATATGTCATTATCTCCAGTAGAAACTCGAGCCTCTATAAGTTTGTCGCCATCTCTTATTTCAACAGCATAAATTCCCTTCTTTCTTGGGTTTGAGTATGCAGAAAGTTTTGTTTTTTTGACTATTCCCTTTTCAGTTGCCATTACCACAAAGTGATCGTCATTAAATTCTTTAACGCTTATAAATGCACTAACCTTTTCGTCCGGCTCACAACCAATAAGATTTACAATAGCCCTACCCTTTGCTGCTCTTCCGCCTTCTGGTATATCATACACTTTTACCCAATAACACTTTCCTTTGTCTGTAAAAAATAAAATGTAGCTGTGTGTATTTGCTACAAACAGGTGTTCAACAAAATCTTCATCTCTAGATGTTGCTCCCTGAACCCCTCTGCCGCCTCTTCGCTGGCTTCTATAGGTGTTAAGGTTTGTTCTTTTTATGTATCCATTATGAGTTATTGTTAAAACCATTTCCTCTTCAGCAATCATGTCTTCAATGCTAAGGGTTGTAAAGTCTTTTATTATTTCTGTTCTTCTTTCTTCTCCATATTTTTCTTTAACCTCAAGAAGTTCTTCTTTAATAATTTCTACTCTTTTTGATTTGCTTTCTAAAATTCCTTTTAATTCAGATATGTGTTGTATTATGTCTTTGTATTCACTCATAATTTTATCTGTTTCAAGTCCGGTTAATCTTTGTAGCCTCATATCAAGAATAGCCTGTGATTGTTTTTCAGATAAACCAAAGCCCTCCATTAGGGCTTCTTTAGCAGAAACAGGGTCCTTGCTTTTTTTAATTGTTTCAACAATTTTGTCTATATTTTTAAGGGCAATTTTTAAACCCTCTAATATGTGTGCCCTAGCTTCGGCTTTTGCTAAATCAAACTTTGTTCTTTTTACTACTACATCTAGCCTAAAGGATATAAAAACCTCAAGGATCTCTTTTAGGTTCATAACCTTTGGTGTTCCATCGACTAGAGCTAATAAAATTATTCCAAAGGTGTCTTGTAGTTGGGTTTGTTTATATAGTTGATTTAATACAACTTCGGGGACTGCATCTCTTTTTATTTCAATAACAATTCGCATTCCGTCTTTGTCAGATTCATCTCTTAGTTCTGCTATGCCTTCAATTTTTTTATCTCTAGCTAAATAGGCTATTTTTTCAATTAAGTTTGCTTTATTAACTTGGTATGGTAGCTCTGTAACAATTAAAGAATCTCTTCCTTTAGAGGCTGGTTCGACATGTGCCCTTCCCTGCATAATAACCTTTCCTCTGCCAGTTTCATAGGCATCAACAATACCTTGAATGCCAAGGGCTTTTCCGGAGGTTGGAAAGTCTGGCCCTTTTATATGTTTCATTAGGTCTTTTACTTCTGCTTCGGGATTAGCCAAAAGCTCTACCAGCCCATCTACCAGTTCTGATAGATTGTGCGGTGGAATTTTGGTTGCCATTCCAACAGCAATTCCTTCTGAACCATTAACAAGTAAGTTTGGATATACTGCAGGAAGAACAGCTGGCTCTTTCAGGGTTTCATCAAAATTGTTTGTCCAAGGAATAGTTTCTTTGTCTATGTCTCTTAAAAGTTCGCTGCCAATTTTTGACATTCTGGATTCGGTATATCTCATCGCAGCTGCTCTGTCTCCATCTACAGATCCAAAGTTTCCTTGGCCCTGAACAAGCTCGTGTCTCATTGAAAATTCTTGGGCCATTCTAACCATTGCGTCATATATAGAGCTATCTCCGTGTGGGTGGTATTTACCTAAAACCTCACCAACCACCCTGGCAGACTTTTTATATGGCCTGTTCCACATTGCAGACATTTCGCTCATGCTAAAAAGAATTCTTCTGTGAACCGGTTTTAAACCATCTCTTGCGTCTGGAAGAGCTCTCGACATAATAACCGACATTGAATAGTTTAAATAGCTTTCTTCAAGCTCCTTAACTAACTGTTTATCTAATATATTGTCTCTGCCTAGGTCCATATTATATATCTATATTTGTTGCGAATTTTGCTCTTTCTGTTATAAAAGATCTTCTGTGTTCCACTTCTGTTCCCATTAACTCTCTAAATCTTACGTTTGTTTCTTCTTCCATAATATGATCAACTGTAACCTGCATAAGTGTTCTGGTTTCTGCATTCATTGTTGTTTCCCAAAGCTGTTCTGCATTCATTTCTCCCAAACCCTTATACCTTTGTATATCAATTTTTGCCTTATTTTCGGACTCCATTCGTTGTAAAACCTGATCTCTTTCTTCGTCTGTATATGCATATCTTTCTTTTTTACCCTGCTTCATTTTATATAATGGTGGCATTGCCATATACAAAAAACCTCCTTGTACCAAGCTTTTCATTTTTCTCCAAAAGAATGTTAATAAAAGCGTTCTAATGTGACTACCATCAACATCGGCGTCTGTCATAATAACTATTTTATGATATCTTAATTTTTCGGGGTTAAAGCTGTTTGGGTCGTCTTCGTCTTCACCAAAACCACATCCAAGCGCCGTTATAATAGACTGAATTTCGTTGTTTGCTAAAAGCTTGTCTTCTCTTGCTTTTTCTGAGTTAATTACCTTCCCTCTAAGGGGTAATATGGCTTGTGTTCTTCTATCTCTACCTTGCTTTGCTGTACCTCCAGCAGAATCCCCCTCAACAAGAAAAAGTTCACACTGTAGGGGGTCTTTGTTTGAACAATCTGCTAATTTTCCTGGCAGGGTTGTTGAGCCTAATCCAGATTTTTTTCTAACTAATTCTCTCGCTTTTTTAGCAGCAATTCTTGCTCTTGCAGCCTCTGCTGCCTTTTCAATTATTCTTTTTCCAACTTTTGGATTTTGTTCAAGAAATGCCTGTATTCCATCATATACAACATTATCTACCATTCCCTTAACTTCACCATTTCCGAGCTTGGTTTTTGTTTGTCCTTCAAATTGAGGTTCTTGAACTTTTACAGAAATAACAACTGTTAATCCTTCTCTGAAGTCATCTCCAGAAAGAGAAAACTTTTCATTCTTTTTTGTTTTAATTAGGTCATTTTTATTGGCATAACTGTTTAATGCTCTTGTAAGGGCAGATCTAAAACCAGAAAGGTGTGTTCCCCCTTCAATTGTGTTAATATTGTTTACAAAAGAAAAAATATTGCTATTATAGTTTGTGCTATATCTTAATGCTAAATCTACTGGAACCTCTATGTCTTCTTTTGTAACAGAAATAACTTCGTCATGAATAAGATCTTCGTTTCCGTCTAAATATTTAACAAAATCAGATAATCCTCCAGGAAAACAATATTCCGTTTCAGTTTCTTCGGGTTCATTTATTAATTTAATTGAAAGATTTTTATTTAAATAAGCCAGCTCTTTAAGTCTTCCTTTTATTATTTCTTCTTCAAAGCCTTTATGAGAAAAAACAGATTGGTCGGGTTTAAATGAAATAATTGTTCCTGTTTTGTCGCTTTTTCCAATTTTTTCTACCTCTGTTGTAGGTTCTCCTATTTTATATTCTTGCTTATAATAAAACCCATCCCTATGAACTTCGGCTATCAAGGTTTCTGAAAGAGCGTTTACAACAGAAACACCAACACCATGTAAACCCCCAGATACTTTATATGTATTTTTATCAAATTTACCTCCGGCATGTAATACTGTCATGACCACTTCAAGCGCTGGTTTTCCTTCTGTTTTATGGATTTCAACAGGAATTCCTCTTCCGTTATCTTCAATAGATATAAAACCATCATTTTTTATAGTAACTATTATAGATGTACAAAAGCCTGCCAGAGCTTCATCAATACTATTATCAACAACCTCACTGACCAAATGGTGATATCCTCTTTTTCCTACGTCACCAATATACATGGCTGGTCTTTTTCTAACAGCTTCTAGACCTTTTAATACAGAAATTTTATCTGCACCGTAGTTATTTTTACTCATTGATCCTCACAGGCATTAATAATATTATTGTTTTTTGATCATTTACATTAGGTAAAAATAATGTAGCAGACAAAGAGTCTTTAAACGTAAATAAAATTTCTTCGTTTGGATATTTTGAAACAGCTTCTTTCAAATATGTTGCATTAAACCCTATAGATACATCTTCACCTGAATATTTGGCTGATTTTAGGGGTGCATGCACTGTTTTACTTTCTGGTTGATTAACACTTTTAAAATGAACTTTTCCCTCGGTTAAATGTAATGAAATTTGATTAGTATTTTTGTTTGTTGCAATTGAAGCTGCTCTAATATTATTTAACATTTCAGATTTATTAGCAGTAAGTGTTAAAGGGTTTTCTTCAGGTATAACAGCATTATAACTTGGATATTTTTCATCAATAATTTTAGAATAAAAAACATCATTATTATTATTTGTAAAAATATAATTTCCACTTAATACTAAATTTGTTTCAGATTGACCCTCTAAAAATGTGCCTAAAATTGATAAAAACTTTTTAGGAATAATAAATGATCCATTTATGTTAGTAGTATTTTGTCTAGATATTTTAACAAGCCTATGTCCATCAGTAGCAACAAAATCTACACTGCTCTCTAAAAAATTAAAACATGCTCCATTTAAAGCTGGTTTGGTTGGTTCACTGTTTATTGCATATAATAGAGATGAAATAATTTCCTTTAGATTAGAAGTTTCAATACAAAACAAATTATCATGTTTATTTTCTGGAATTTCAGGATATTCTTGAAAAGGTACAGTTGATATATCAAATGAAACTCCTTTTTCTGATTTAATATTAATATGGGGACCAGAAACTTCAATATCAACCCTCCCCTCCTCTAAAACATTAATTATATCATTCATTTCAGATGTAGGAAAAAGACATTCTCCATCACTATTTACCGATGCATTAATATTTGTTTTTACACCAACCTCCATATCTGTAGAATGCAAAACAACACCAGCAGGTGATGAAGATATATATGTATAATTGACTAAAGGGTTTTGAGATTTTATTTGTGTAGTCTTTGAAAGTTTTGAAAAAGCCTGGTGTAATTCTTTTTTTGTGGTTGAGATATTCATAATTAACCTTCAATATTATAATAATAATGCTTTGAGTACAAGGTTAAATTGGTATATATATTTATTAAATATTTATATATAAAAAATTAATAACAATATTATAAATGTTAACTTGTGGAAAACTATTTTAAAAAAGAAATTTGTCGTCTATAAAATATAATTTAATATTATTTTTTTAGTAGTGTAGAAAGTGTAGAAAAAATGTTAATAAGCTGATCAAAAATGTATTTTAAAATTATCCGTTAATTTGTGGATAAGTCAGTGGATTTCTTTTTATATAAAATTGAGATTTAATTTTTGCAATCCATTCATTATACCAATCTGATTTTTTCTTATTTAAAGCCATTTCTTCAAGTTCTAACCAGTTTGATTCTAAATTTGGTGGACCGCCCTCTTTTATTTCATCTACCCAAATTAAATGATAACCAAAATCTGTTGATATTGGGTTGCTTACAGTTTTTGTTTTTATATTTTTTATTTCTTGTTTTAATTCAGGAACTTGATAATAATCTAGGTCAATCATTCCTAAAAAACCTTTATTTGTATTACTTGTTTTATCGTCTGAAAAATTAAGAGCAGCGTTACTAAAATCTTCAAAATTATTTATATCATTTTTAATATTATTTATAATATCATAAGTTTTTTTCTTATCTAAATCCGTTGTTTCTGTTCTTATTAAAATATGTCTAGATAAAACCTTTTCTCCGGTCCTTTCAAGAACTTCAATTAAATGATATCCATATTGTGTTTTTATAGGTTCAGTTAATACATTTTTTTCAACAGTAAATACTACCCTGTCAAATTCTTTTACAAATGTTCCTCTAGGCACATAACCTAAATTACCACCCTGGTCTTTTGATCCCGGATCAGCAGAATATTTTTTTGCAGCTTCCTCAAAACTTAAACCACTTAATATTTCATTTTTTACTTTCATTGCTTTTTTAAAAGATTCTTTTTCTGATTCTTCAGAAGGTTTTATTTCAATTAAAATGTGATGCGTTTTATATAGTGTAGGAAAAGATGGTATACTATCTTTATAAACACTAAAAAAATCTATAACATCTCCTCTTGAAACACTTATTGATGTGGTTAATGATGAAGTATATTTTTCTGCCAAAAGTTTACCCTTCATGTCATCACGATAAGATCTTTTAAAATCAGATATTTTTTTACCAAGAGCTGCCTCTGCAAGCTCTTTACTACCAGTTTGAGCTATAATATTGTCAATCTGTTGATTTAGGGCTTTGTCTATGTCTTTTTCTAAAATTTCAACAGAATCCTGTTCTGCCATTTCAATAATTAATAATTGTTCAACCATACTTTCTCTCGAAGATTCTAAAATTTCTTGATATATTAATGGATCAGTATTTGGATTTATTTTTTGTTGAGCAGCTACAGCGTTTGCTGCCAACACAACATCACTCATCAAAACAATTTTATTTTCAACTACAGATGCAACTCTATCAAGCAATATTTCTTGTTGTGCCTCGATAAAAGAGGTTATTAATAATATATATAATATTTTTTTCATTTTTGTTTCACGTGAAACGGTCGTTTCAAATATACTAATAAAATTGAAATATCCGATGGCCTAATACCATTAATTCTTTGTGCTTGACCAACTGTTTGAGGCTTTATATTAATAAATTTTTCCCTACTTTCATTAGAAAGGCTTAAAATTGAATTATAATCAAATTCTTGAGGAATAATCATATCTTCATATATTTTAATTTTATCAATTTCTTCTTTTTGTCTATTTATATAACCGCTGTATTTAACAATTGTTTCTGCTTCAAACAAAGTTTCTTTAATCATGTGTTTTGTTAATTTATTTGAGGATATTTTTATATCAATTTCAAAGTTTTTAATAGAAACCTTTGGTCTTTTTAAAACTACAGACATTTTTGTTGGTTCTTTTATTTCTTTTTCATCTAAAGCTTTTAGACTCTTGTTAATTTTGTTTGGAGCTATATTATTCTTTTCTAAATATTTTACAATTGAATTTGTTTTTTCAATTTTATATTGGAGCTGATCAAGTGTTTTGTCGTCGAGTAAACAATATTTTCGCGATATTGATAATAGTCTTTGGTCTGCATTAGACGATCTCAGTTGTAACCTATATTCTGCTCTAGATGTAAACATTCTATAAGGCTCATTTGTATCTTTTAAAATTAAATCATCTATTAAAACGCCAATATATGCATCACTTCTTTTTAAAATAAGGGGATCTTCATTTAAAATATAACACGATGAATTTATTCCAGCTATAATTCCCTGTGAAGATGCTTCTTCATATCCTGATGTTCCATTTATTTGCCCCGCCAAAAATAAACCTGAAATTGCCTTGCTTTCTAAGCTGTTTTTTAATTGTGAGGGATAGAAAAAATCATATTCTATAGCATAGCCAGGCCTTATAAATTCAACATTTTCTAAACCCCTTACTGTTTTTAAGCATTTTAACTGAACACTCTCGCTAAGACTTGTAGAAAATCCATTAACATATATTTGTTTGGACTTTGTCCACTCTGGCTCAAGCTGTAAAAGGTGAGAGGGGTTTGAGCTAAATTTATATACCTTATCCTCGATAGAAGGGCAGTATCTGGGTCCGGTTGCCATGTCTTTTCCTGAATACATTGCGGAAGAAGAAAGATTGTCTAAAATCATATCATGCGTTTTGTTGTTTGTTCTAAATGAAAAACAGGGTTCATCTTTGGGTTTAAAATTTTTTGTTCTATAAGATAGGGGAGAGGGGTTTTTATCTCCATAGTCAGCATCTCCCACATTCCAATTAATAGAATTTTTTTGAACCCTTGGCGGTGTTCCTGTTTTTAACCTTCCGGACAACAAACCAAAAGAGTTTAGATTTTCTGTAATTCCTTTAGCCCTTTTTTCGCCATACCTTCCAGCATTAATTTGTTTTTCTCCTATGTGTATTAATCCATTTAAAAAGGTTCCACAGGTTAACACTGCGGCAGAACAGGTTATTAAAGATTTATCTTTTAAAACAACACCACAAACAGTGTTGTTTTTAACCTTTAAAGAAACAACCTCCCCCTCTAAAACATCTAAACCAACATCACTAATATGTTTTTGAGCAATTTTTTCATAAAGATTCTTATCAATCTGAGACCTGGGAGACCAGACAGACCTACCTTTTGATTTATTTAGTGTTTTGCTTTGAAGTGTTGACATATCAGCAAAATAGCCCATTACACCTCCCAACACATCAACCTCTTTTACCATTTGGCCTTTTGCGAGACCGCCCACGGCAGGATTGCAAGACGTTCTGCCAACAGATTTTTTATCCATCGAAATTAATAAGGTTTTAACACCTCTTTTGTGTGAAGAAAGAGCAGCTTCTATGCCGGCGTGACCCCCACCAACTACAACAACATCATATTTGTTTTTGCGTTTCACGTGAAACTACTTTCCTACACAAAAAGAAGAGAAAACGGCATCTAAAACGTCATCCTTCGTTGTCTTTGAGGTTATATTGTCTAAAAAGGATATTGCTCTGTTTAGGTCTTCTACGACAAGTTCTAAAGAATTTTTTTCACTTAACAAAGCACAGGCACTTTTTAGCTGATCTGCACAAGAACTAACCGCAGAGTACTGCCTCTTTGTTGTTAAAAGCACATTTTCGGTTATATTTTTATTTATTAATGACTTATATATTAGAGTTTTTAACTCAGCTATATTTTTTCCGGTTTTTGCTGAAATACAAATGTCATATTTTTTGTTTTTGTGAGGGCTTTCAACATCAATTTTATTAAAAACCTGCAGACTGTTTTTATTTTGACTGTTTTGATTGTTGTGGTTTAATAAAATTACCAAATCAGCATCCCTAGATTCTTCAACAGATCGAGCTACACCAAGCTTTTCTACCACATCTACCGACCTGCGCAAGCCGGCGGTGTCTTTTAATAAAACAGGAAGACTACGTATATAAATATTTTTTTCTATTACGTCTCTAG
>Ga0208261_1000417_pt1 | contig 16976 bp, 15 predicted proteins | sample Knorr_S7_td_DCM__FD_185595 | JGI IMG/M metagenome (GOLD analysis project Ga0208261, IMG submission 185595) | Marine microbial communities from Southern Atlantic Ocean transect - Knorr_S7_td_DCM_ad_131m_LV_B (SPAdes) (version 3) | ecosystem: Environmental > Aquatic > Marine > Oceanic | place...
TAACGCCAGCGATTGACGGAAGCACCAAACCCGACCATTGTTTCATGTAGTGGCATTTCATAGGCAAAGGGATCAAGAACTGTTGCAGCGTTTTTTTAGCTCAATTTGCATAAAGTCTCTCGCCAACTGGGTATTTGGAAAAATTGCTTTTGCTTCATTAAGCAAATCATTAGGACTTGTTTCATTCCCAGGCGTATATCTCGGACTCAAATGAGTCAAAATTAGTTGTTCAACATTTGCTTTTTCTGCAATTTGAGCGGCCATGGTGGCTGTTGAATGACCACGTTGATAAGCCATCGCGGTTTCTTTAAAGGCATAAGTAGCTTCATGGATCAATAGATCGGCTTCTCTAGAGATTTCAATTGCTGATTCTGTAAATACAGTATCTGTGCAGTAAACCATGCTCACCCCAGGCCTAGGAGTACCAGAGAATTCTTTCCCAGAAAAAGCCCTACCATCATCTAACCTGATAGTTTCTCCTCTTTGTAGCGCAGCATATAAGGGTCCAGGAGGGATTCTTTCTGCTTTTGCTTTATCTATTTTGAATCTACCTGGCCTTGATTTTTGATTCACTCTGTAAGCAAAAGAAGGGATGCGATGCTTGAGTGGAGCAGCTTTAACTTCTAAATCAGAATCTTCAAATATGATTTCTTTATCAATGGCAGCATTTTCAACCTTATGGAATTTTAAAGAGTAAGCCAATCTGCTTGAACTGTTGTAAAGGCAAGCGTCAATAAAATTTTTTAGAGGTTCTGGTCCATAAAGCTCAATACCAGAGCTGCTTCCTGCTAATCCAATACTGGCTAGAAGCCCTGGGAGGCCATAGATATGGTCTCCATGCATGTGAGTTATAAATATTTTTTTTATTTGAGATAACTTAAGATTGCTTCTTATGAACTGATGCTGAGTACCTTCACCACAATCGAACAACCACAAATCGGATCTTTGTGGAGGCTTTAGTACCATTGCTGATACGTTTCTATTAAGAGTTGGAACCCCTGAGCTTGTTCCTAAAAAAGTGACTTGCAATTTTTTTTCCTATAAAGACATGGTGCCATTAATAGCTTTGACCACTGGTGGATCTTCTTTCTTATAGGCAGAATTAGTACCTAAATCCAATTTTTATTGTGAGCGGATCACGTAAAAGCAAGTCGGGATGGGTCATAATCTGTGTAGCTATATTTTTTATCTCTCCATTAAAGGCAACTGCTGCAAAAGAACCAGTAATTAGAGTTTTAATAGGTTATGAAAACAGAGCAAGATTTAGAGCAGATGGAGATAAATCTATTTTTGTTAAAGGGATATCTTCTAATCAAAGAAAGATACATTCTTTAAACTTAATTTATAATGATAATAAGGTTATGTATTCAATTAATAAAGAAAAAAACTCATGGTTAGAATTACCCAAAAGCTTTAATTTAGTTATAAAAAATAATGATAAACGAGGAATTTGGTTTAAAGATAGAAGATATGCGGGGGAATTAAGGATCTCTTTAAATGATAATAAGTTAAAAATAATCAATTATTTAAAATTAGAGAAATATTTAAAAAGTGTTGTAGGTAGCGAAATGCCTAAAGAATTTCCACTTGCAGCGCTTCAGGCCCAAGCTATAGCAGCAAGGACATATGCCTTAAAACTTTTAGGAAAGAAAAAGTCATTTGATGTTCATTCAACACAAGCTAGTCAAGTTTATTTAGGACTTGAATCTGAAACCCCCAAAATCACTAAGGCAGTTAGAAGCACAAGTTCACTTGCGATGTTTTATCAAAATAAGCTTATTGATGCTGTATTTCACAGTAGTTCTGGGGGCAAGACTGAGAATAGTGGTAATGTTTGGAAGTATCAATTGCCTTATTTAAGAAGTGTTAGTGATTACGATCAAAATGGTACTAAATATAAATGGATAAATAAATTTTCTTCTACTGAACTTGATAATTTATTCCCTGATTTAGGAGGTATAAATGGGATTCTAATTACAAAAAAAAGTAATAGCGATAGAGTCTTAAAAATTAGACTTTATGGACCTAATGGAATTAAAAATATATCCGGCAAAAGTTTAAGAAAAAAATTAAAATTGCTGAGTACTAAATTTGATGTTGAATTCAAATTTAAGCATAACAATCAATTTAAGGAGCTAAAATATCACAATGATAAATTTAACTTAAATGTTGATAATAAAAAATTTAATGATTTAGCACCTCAACCTCTTCCATTGATTCCAAAAGATTATTTTTTAGAGGTAAAAGGTTATGGTGCTGGTCATGGAGTTGGAATGAGTCAATGGGGAGCGAAGGCAATGGCAGATAAAGGTTCTAGTTTTAGTAAGATATTAAAACATTATTATACTGGAATACAAATAAAATCTTATTAGAAAATATTTAATATTGCTATAAATTAATATTCTATTTTTCAGATAATTTAATTTTTCATCCAATGGCATTAAAAACAACTTTAGGCTTTATGATTAAACTTTCATCTAAATTTGCTATACCTACGATATCATTTTTATGATCAATCACTAATATGTTTTTATTATCAGATTTAGAATCTTCATCCTTTATTGGTAACTTTAAACGTTCAAAATTATTTTGAAAATTTATTTTTCTTCCGGAGCGCCAACTTATTAACTCTTCTTCAGAATTTAATTTAAAAGACGAAAGATGCTTGAGAAAATTTTTAGGACTTAGGATTTCAGGCTTAAGATTTTCTGGATAAAATTCTAGTTTCTCAGGTAGTAATACAGAATGATTTTCATTAAAGCTATAAGCTTTTGTTCTGTGTAATTTTTTTAAATAAGCACCACATCCAAGTTTATTTCCAATATCTCTGGCTAAGGATCTAATATAGGTGCCTTTTGAACAATCCACATCAACAACTAACTCACCTCTACTTTGCGACCAAGTTATTAATTTTAATTGATTGATAGTTATTTTTTTAGGTGTTAAATCAAATTCTTCTCCTCTTCTTGCTTTCTTATATGCTCTTTCTCCTTTAATATGAACGCTTGAAAAAATGGGAGGTTTTTGTAATATATCACCCCTGAAACTGTCTAGTAGATCATTTAAATTATCATTGCTAATTAGTGGCCAAATTTTAGAACTTATTATTTCTCCCTGTATATCATCAGTATTGGTATTTGTACCCAACTGAATTATTCCTGTATAAGATTTAGAACCATGTAAATAAGAAATTAATCTTGTCGCATCACCTATAGCTATTGGAAGTACTCCTGTAACTGCGGGATCCAGAGTCCCTCCATGACCAATCTTTTTGATACCAAATACTCTTCGAAGTCTATTTACGCAATCATGAGAAGTAAGCCCAGCAGGCTTATCAATGACAACAAATCCAAAAGGCTTTTTCAAAATTAATATTTTAGGTTGAAGTTCACATGAAAAGATTGTTCAAGTAACCCTGAACATTTAAAGTTATAACTCATTATTTTCAGTGATCCAAATCATATGAGTAATTTAGATCTAAGTGTTTCTAGTTTCCTTAAAGATGGCTTTAATTTAAAAAATCACCTTATTACTTTCCTTGATATTAATAATGATCAACTAGATCAAAGATTAATTAAGGGTGTTGATGATTTAGCTGCCTTGCATCCGGGCGCTTTTAATAAAAATGATGCAGGCGATTTTTACGAAGAAAAAGTAGGAGATGCTCATTTAATAGATCTAGCATCATGGCATTTGAATAGTTCTAATTACATAGCTGATACTCTTCGTTTGCAACAAGAATTTGCTTATGGAAAAGTTTTGGATTTTGGAGGAGGTATTGGTACTCACGCATTGGCGGCTTCATTCCTGCCAGATGTTGAACATGTTTGGTTTGTGGATCTTAACCCTCAAAATAGAAGTTTTGTAGAGCAAAGAGCTAAAGCTTTAGGGATCGAAAATCAAATTTCAGTTCATAGAGATTTAGAAAGCATATCTAATACGAAATTTGATTCTGTTATTTGCCTTGATGTGCTTGAGCATCTTCCGGATCCCTCAAGTCAACTGGAGATATTTTTAGAGAAACTTTCTCCTGAAGGAATTGCTTTAATGAATTGGTATTTTTATAAGGGAAAAAATGGAGAATATCCTTTTCATTTTGATGACCCTGCTATCATCGAAAAATTTTTTCATACCTTACAATTTAATTATCTAGAGGTTTTTCATCCCTTTTTAATTACTACTCGAGCTTATAAACCATTAAAAAATTCTATTTAATTTATTTTGCTTTTGCAGTGGAGATATTAATTCTTTTTCTATTTCTTAGGCCTCTACGTATACTTTCAAAATGAACTGAACCATCTGTTAAGGCAAAAAGTGTGTCATCTTTACCCCTGCCTACATTGATTCCTGGCAGAATTGATGTTCCTCTTTGACGGATAAGAATAGAACCAGCTGTTACTTTCTCGCCACCATAAGCTTTAACACCAAGTCTTTTGGAGTTTGAATCTCTTCCATTTCTAGTTGATCCAGTACCTTTCTTATGTGCCATGTGCTATTTAAGCTTTTTATTAATTTAAACTGATTCTACTTTATTAGCAGTGGTTTTGGGATCCTTAGTCTCTTTTGCTGTTTTTGTTTTTGATCCAACGGAGATAGATTGTACTAAAACCCTTGTAAGTTCTTGGCGATGACCATTTTTGCGTCTTGTCTTCTTCTTTGGTCGCATTTTATAAACAATAATTTTAGGACCTCTCCGATGTTCTAAAACTTTGATTTCTACTTTCGCATCTTTGACATAAGGTTTACCAAGTTTTAAATCCTTGCCGTCATTGACTAGAAGAACTTTTTCAATAGTTAAAACATCATCAACTTCTGCAGGACATCTATCTAAATCGTAATAGCGGTTTGATTGAAGCCAAAATTGTTTTCCCGAAGCTTCAACTATCGCATAAGTTTCTGCTTGTGGACGTTCCTTTTTGGAAGATGATTTCTTATCAGCCATGATTATTTGTGACACGTTAGGGCTCGAAATAAATTAAGAAAGTAGTTTTACTCCTTTTTTAATTCAAAAATCGATTAAGCCCTACCCGTAATCGAAAAACAAACCAACATTCTGGCTTTTTGTTGGTTATTTAGTCAAGATTTGATTAGAGAATATATTCTCTGGATTTTTGGGAGCTTTTAAATGAATGCAAGGAAGACATATATTCTCAAGCTTTATGTAGCTGGGAATACTCCGAACTCAATGAGAGCTTTGAACACATTGAGAGAAATTTTAGAAAGTGAATTTAAAGGTGTTTATGCCCTGAAGGTTATCGATGTTTTAAAAAGTCCTCAATTGGCTGAAGAAGATAAAATTCTTGCGACTCCTACCCTCGCAAAGATTTTACCTCCACCTGTTCGAAGAATAATTGGTGACCTATCAGATAGAGAGAAGGTTTTAATTGGTTTGGACCTTTTGTATGATGAATTATCAGATCAAGAAATGTATTTTTCTTCTGAACAATAAGGATGTATTAAAACAAGAGGTAAATGAATTCTTAAGTCCAACCGATAAGTGAGCAGTTTTCGTTTTTTATTATTATGTTTTATATATAAGAGCTGTTAGCGTTCTTTAATTAAAAAGATTTTAGCAAAAATGCAGGTTCAAAAACTTCCTACAGGAATTGAGGGCTTTGATGATATTTGTCATGGTGGGTTGCCAAATGCTCGAAGCACCCTGGTCAGCGGAACATCTGGGACAGGGAAAACTGTTTTTTCTTTGCAATATCTTCATCATGGAATATGTAATTTTGATGAACCTGGGGTCTTTGTTACTTTTGAAGAATCCCCTTTAGATATCATTAGGAATGCTGCAAGTTTTGGTTGGGATTTACAAGAATTAATTGATCAAAATAAACTTTTTATTTTAGATGCATCTCCTGATCCTGATGGACAAGATGTCGCTGGAAGTTTTGACTTATCAGGATTAATTGAGAGGATTAGTTATGCGATTAGAAAGTTTAAAGCTAAGAGAGTTGCAATAGATTCAATGACCGCAGTCTTCCAACAGTATGATGCAATATATGTTGTGAGGAGAGAGATTTTTAGATTGATAGCAAGACTTAAAGAAATAGGCGTGACTACTGTTATGACTACTGAAAGAATAGATGAATATGGTCCAATTGCTAGATATGGAGTTGAAGAATTTGTGTCTGATAACGTGGTTATTCTAAGAAATGTTTTAGAGGCAGAAAAAAGGCGAAGAACCGTAGAAATTTTAAAATTAAGAGGAACCACACATATGAAGGGTGAATTCCCATTTACGATGGGAGCTCAAGGGATAGTTGCTTTTCCTTTGGGTGCAATGAGGTTAACTCAAAGATCATCAAATATTCGCATAAGTTCTGGTGTCCCCGATTTGGATGAAATGTGTGGTGGAGGATATTTTCAAGATTCAATCATTCTTGCAACTGGTGCTACTGGTACGGGAAAAACAATGTTGGTTTCTAAGTTTGTTGAAGATGCTTACTTAAATAAAGAAAGAACAATACTTTTTGCTTATGAGGAATCAAGAGCTCAACTTCTACGTAATGCGACTAGCTGGGGGATTGATTTTGAAAAAATGGAAGAAGAGGGATTATTGAAGATTATTTGTGCCTATCCAGAATCAACTGGCTTGGAAGACCATTTACAAATCATCAAATCAGAGATTGGCGAGTACAAACCTTCAAGAATGGCTATTGATTCTCTATCTGCATTGGCTAGAGGTGTAAGCCTGAATGCATTTAGACAGTTTGTTATTGGAGTAACTGGTTATGCAAAACAGGAAGAAATAGCAGGATTCTTTACAAATACAGCAGAAGAATTTATGGGAAGCCATTCAATTACTGATTCTCATATATCAACAATTACTGATACTATTTTGCTTTTGCAATATGTAGAAATAAGAGGCGAAATGGCCAGAGCAATAAATGTTTTTAAGATGCGAGGATCATGGCATGATAAGAGGATACGTGAATATATTATTACTAATAAAGGTCCTGAGATTAAAGATTCATTCTCTAATTTTGAGCAGATATTTAGTGGAGCGCCTCATCGTATTAACCCTGAAGAGCAAATGCCTGGTGTATTTAAAAGTATTCAAGCAAATGAATAGTAAGTTTTAATTAACTAAAGATTTGTCATTTTCTATTTCCCAATTTTTCCTGGCAGACTTTAATAATAATTGATCAGCATCAGAGTCTTGAAGAGGAAGTTCAAACCAAAAGGTTGTTCCAGTGTTTACTTCGCTAGCCATTCTAATTTCACTTCCATGCTTATCAACTATACCTTTAACAATTGAAAGCCCTAATCCAGTCCCTACTTCAGTGTGTACAGAATCTTCAACTCTATAAAAACGTTCAAAAATTCTCTGTTGATCTATCTCTGAAATACCACAACCTGTATCAGAAATCTCCAATCTGATTTTAGGCATTGGAGATACTATCTCACAATGAGGAGCTTTATTCTCTTGATCAACTGGTGAAGCAACGCATATGTCTGGCCAGGTGTAAGCCTTTAAATTTATTGTCCCTCCATCTTGATTGAATTTCAAAGCATTGCCTACAAGGTTGTCTAAAACCTGTAGTAACATATCCCAATTACCTAAAACCAATGGCAAATTATCTTCTAGGCTTATTGCTAACTTAACATTTTTATCTTCAGCATTAAGTTTATAATTTCTTAGGGTCTGCTCCATAGCTTCTTTTATACTTAATGGCTCTAATTGTATAGTTCTTCCAGATTCTAATTTTGATAGATCGAGAACATCATTGACTAAACGAGTAAGTCTATCCGTTTCTGAATTTGCGACACCAAGAAATTCTTTTTGCTCGTCTTTTGTAAGTTGTTCTCCAAGATCATACAATGTTTCAACATAGCTTTTTATATTAAATAATGGTGTTCTTAATTCGTGAGAAACATTACTGATAAATCGTTTCTGCGCTGCATTTAATTGAACTTCTCTAGTAAGATCTTGCACTGTAACCGCAATACCTTTGATATTTTCTCCAGTTGTGTCTCTGACGGATTTTAAAACAATCCGAAGTGTTCTTGGTGGTTCTTCAAGGTTGCAACGCAAGTCATCACTATCCCCAAAGTTATCTAAAAGGGATGTTATCGGCGTTTCAAGTTCTTTGATAAGTGAATCAGGAAGTTGATGTAATAACTTTTGACCCTCAAGATTCCTCCCCTCCCATCGAAAAAGTCTTCTAGCAGTCGGATTAACTAAGACTATCTTTCCTTGCTCATCAATAAGAAGAGCACCATCGGCCATTGTGGCTATCAAAGATTGTTGCTTTACTTGGGCGGCTTTTAATTCCTCTATGTTTGCCGCGTCATAGTCTTCTAATTTCGAAGCCATCGCGTTAAATCCATTTAAAAGCTCTCCCAGTTCTCCATTCATTGGGAGGTCAACTCTCGATTTAAAATTTCCCTTGGCAATCTCTCTGACTCCGATCACCAACTCTCTGATTGGTCGTGTAATTGTTAGAGCATTAAATACAGCTCCTATTATTACTAAAACCCAAATCGAAATAAATACAGCGACAGTAATCTCTCTAGTTAATGCGGCTGTGGCAAGGGCTTTTTTGTTTGGTGTTACTCCCAGAGCTAAGGTGCCTAAATATTCACCCTTCCAAAGCATGGGAACAAAAACATCTGTTACTTGTCCTTGTGGAGTTGAATGTTGTCTAACTAATGGAAATTGAGGTTGCTTTTTTAATTCACTTGGCAGTTGAAGTTTTCTAGTTAGTTGTAAAGCGTCTTCATCCTCTGGGTCTGTAGTCGTTGCACTTACTGGGATACCAAGTTTTACAAAACCATCTGGATCCGTAAAGAAAATATACCTTAAATTCCTGCTTGAACGCCAGAATTTCTCAGCAACATTAAAAAGTTCTCTTGTTTGATTCTTTGCAACTAATTCTGTCACATTCCCAGACAGTAATAATCCTAGATCTCGGGCATATCTTGTATCATTCATTCCAGCGTCTTTCTGAATACTACTTAAGGCAAAGAATGTAATAAGTGTCATTATAAAACTAACTACTAGTGTCCCAATAGCTAGTAATTTCGACCTTAAATTAAACCTCGACCACCATAGAACTATTTTCTCTAATATTGTAAGATCACCTTTTAAATCATCTTTACCCGGAGATTGAAAAATATTATTTGATTTTAAATTTGAATTATTCATTAATTGTCTAATTTAAGATGATGTATTTCTAACTTGGTAACCAATATCTCTGCGAAAATGCATACCATCAAAGTTGATTTTAGTTAGACTTTCGTAGGCTAAATCAAAAGCTTTATCAAAGCTTTTCCCTTGAGCAACTACTGAAAGAACCCTCCCCCCTGAAGTAATTATATTGTCAGATGAATCGATTGTGGTTCCTGCATGAAAAACTTGGAGCGAAGAATTTGATTCAAGTTTTATATTTATTTGATCACCTGTTTGAGGTTTTTCAGGATAACCCTTAGATGCTGCGACAATACAAGTACTGCATAAATCCTTAAATGTCAGTTTTGGAGCTTTGTCTAGTTCCCCGCGAGCGCAAGAAAATAGTACAGATGCAAACTCTTCTCCCATTAATGGCATTAAGGCTTGACATTCTGGATCGCCAAAGCGGCAATTAAATTCAATAACTTTTGGCCCAGTTTCTGTGAGCATTAATCCTGCATATATCACGCCGATATATTTTATTTTCTTTTTTTTTAAGCCTTTCAATGTTGGGATCAGAATCTGCTCAGTTAAATCTTTGAGCTCTTTTTGATTGATTATAGATGCAGGCGCATATGCGCCCATCCCACCAGTATTAGGCCCTTTATCTCCTTCAAGTAATCTTTTATGATCTTGTGCTGGAGGGAGAACAATTAATTTTTCTCCATCACATAAAGCAAAAATAGAAACCTCAGGTCCTTTAATTTTCTCTTCAAGGATAACTGTATTTCCCGCTGATCCAAACTTGCCTGAAAAAACTGCTTGAATTGCCTCCTTAGATTCTTCAATAGTTTCACAAACAGTTACGCCTTTCCCTGCGGCAAGACCGTCTGCTTTGATAACAAGTGGTTGCTTGAATCTTTCAAGGATTTTCAAGGCCTCCTCTTTTGACTTTGTTGACCAGTACTTAGCTGTAGGGATATTGTTTTCTATCATGAGTTTTTTTGCCCAGTCTTTACTTGCCTCTAATTGAGCACCTTCTTGGCACGGACCAAAAACTGTTAACCCTGCCTCGCGCATTTTATTTGCCCAACCCTCAGCCAAAGGAACTTCAGGCCCAATAATAACTAAATTAATTTGAAGTCTTTGACATTCAAAAATAATTGTTTTTTCATCTTTAGATTTAGTTTTTAAGCAAATACATTTTTTAAAGTTGGCAGTACCACCATTGCCAGGAAAAACATAAATTTTTTGAATAGATTTATTTTTTGATAGAGCCCAAGCAAGAGAGTTTTCCCTTCCACCACTTCCAATTATTAAAATTCTTTTTAATTCTCTTAATTCCATAGTGTTTTGATTTTTTGTCATAGTTTGTCTTTTGATTGATTGAGAAAAGTATTTTAATGGACTTTTTTAATTACCTTTTAATTATTAGTTAATAAATTGTGTTTAGGAAAATTGTTGAATTGTTTAAATTTTAGTTTTTAAATAAATTTGTTTTGGTTGAGGTGATTTTTTTAGCATTGTCTATTTATACTATTTTGATATGAGAGTTATTAATGAATCATATCCAAGGATCGCTGATTTATGAAGGCAAGGCGAAACGAGTTTTTGCCTGTGAAAATCCAGATAGGGTTTTAATAGAGTTCAAAAATGATGCTACAGCGTTTAATGCCAAAAAACGATCACTCATAGAAGGGAAAGGTCGCTTGAATTGCAAAATTTCTGCTGCACTTTTCGAATTACTTGAATTGCATGGAATACCTACGCATTTTTTAGAACTCCATTCAGAAACATTTATGATTGCTGATAAAATCAGTGTAATACCTTTAGAAGTTGTTATTCGCAATATCGCTACAGGTTCATTGTGCAGAGAAACACCAATTAATCAGGGAACAATATTAAATCCTCCGCTGCTTGATTTATATTATAAAGATGATCAATTAGGAGACCCTATACTTACAGAAGGAAGATTAAAATTACTAGACTTGGTAAGCAATATTCAGATGCAAGAAATAGAGAGAATTACTCGTAATGTAAATGAAGTTTTAAAAGAATATTTTGATTCACTAGATCTTCTATTGGTCGATTTTAAATTAGAATTTGGTACTAATTGTTCAGGAAAACTTGTGGTAGCTGATGAAATAAGTCCAGATAACTGTAGGTTTTGGGATAAAAAAATTTCTGATCCTAAGGAACGTATCCTTGACAAAGATCGCTTTCGGCAAGATCTTGGAGGTGTATTAAATGCTTATGAGGAGATTTTGAAGCGTATAGAAAAAGACTCTTCTAATGCTACTTAAGCAAATTTTTATCTGGTAGTAATTCCATCTTTTAACTGAAATTGATTTAAAATCTATGTTCAAAAGACACTCTAACTCTAATATTAAATTAATAAGCAGGAGTGCATCTGCGTTTGCCTTGGTTATTCCTTTTATTAATCTTGTTGGAGAAACCAAAGCATCTAAAATTCTTTCTAGTGAAAATCAATTATTTTATGAAATTACAAATCCTGAAGACTTTAAATTTACTCATCATTTTAAAGAGAATAAATTTAATCTTGATTTTGAAGATATTTTGATCGCGGAGGATAGGAATCAAAAAGATGACAAGGAAATAAATCAAGAAAAAAATCAAGAAAAAAAAGTATTAATTTCAGAGATAATTATTGAGGGACTTGAAGATCATCCTGATAAAGAGCGCTTGGAAATTGTTGCTTATGATTCAATGCTTATTAGACCAGGCAGTAAAGTTAGCAGTGAGGAAGTAAAGAAGGATTTAGATCGAATTTATTCATCAGGTTGGTTTTCTGGTGCAAGAATTGAATCTTTGCAAAGGGCTTCAGGCGTTCAACTTTTGATTAAACTTGAATCAAATCCTATATTAAATAAGATAGATATTTTGCCATTCAATACAAAACTAACTAATACAAAAATAGATGAGATTTTTAATAATGATTATGGGAAAACATTAAATCTAAATACTCTTCAGTTAAGGGTAAAAGAAATTAAAAATTGGTATAATAAAAAGGGTTATTCATTAGCAAGGATCTCTGGTCCAAGTCGTGTAACTAAAGATGGAATTGTTGAGCTTAATATTCAAGAAGGATATATTTCTGGTATAGAGATTCATTTTATTGATGAAGATGGAAATACTGAAGATGAAAAAGGTAGGTTGATAAAAGGGAAAACAAAAAAATGGGTAATTGAAAGAGAATTAATTACTAAGGCTGGAGACATTTTTAATAGAAATAAATTAGAGTCAGATATAAAAAGACTTTACTCAACTTCACTTTTTAATGATGTAAAAGTTACTCTTAAACCAGTCAAATCTCAACCGGGAAACATTATAATTTCTTTAGGAATAACTGAGCAGAGAACTGGTTCTTTAACAGGGGGTGTTGGTTATAGTGGAGGCCAAGGTGTGTTTGGACAGATTGGCCTCCAAGAGTCCAATCTTTTAGGAAGGTCATGGTCATCAAATATGAATCTGACTTATGGGGAATATGGGGCACTTGTGAATCTTTCTTTATATGATCCATGGATAAGAAATGATAAGCATAGAACATCTTTGAGAACCTCATTGTATTTAAGTAGAGAAGTACCCCAAGAATTTAGAAGTCAAGAGGGAGGAAGTATTAGAGGAGTTACAGATAGATTTGAAGCAGTTAACTCTTTATTAAGTTACGACATAAATAATACTCATACTATAGGTGGAGAATCTTTTGGACCTTTTTCTACTGTTGACCAAGCAAAAGCAGCTGCAGATGTCTCTCAATATAGTTGGTTTGACTATGAGGGTGACTCTATTGTCCTAGAAAGATCAGGAGGAGGCTTTTCGTTTGCTCGGCCTTTAAATGGAGGGCAGCCTCTCAAAAAAGTTCCTTGGAGTGTACTTTTAGGGGCAAATTTTCAAAAAGTTAAGCCTATAGACTACTCAGGAGATAAAAGACCTTACGGTGTTGCATCTACAAACTTTAAAGAAGGGAATGTACCTGAGAGTGAAGTTATTTGTGTTGCATTTAATTGCTCCACTGAAAATACACTTGTAAGTTTTAAAAGTGCTGTTACTTATAACAATTTAGATAATTCAAGAAATCCAACTTCTGGGGATTATTTAAACATTGGTTCAGAACAATTTATTAGTTTAGGAGACAATTCACCAACTTTTAATAGATCAAGGGTCAGTTATTCTCGTTTTTATCCTGTTAATTTGTTGAAGCTTCATAAAGGTTGTCGACCAAAACCTGGCGAAAAATTAGATTGCTCTCAATCGATAGGTTTCCAAACAAAGGTAGGAACAATTATTGGTGACTTGCCCCCTTACGAAGCATTTTGTCTAGGTGGAAGTAGTTCTGTAAGAGGTTGGAGCTCGTGTGATCTTGGCGTTGCAAGAAATTATGGTGAAACATCAGCAGAATATAGATTTCCCATTTGGCGATTAGTTTCTGGAGCATTGTTTTTTGACGCAGCCTCTGACTTTGGTTCCCAATCAAATGTCCCAGGGAAACCTGGTAAAATCCTCGAAAAACCTGGAGCTGGTTTTTCTGTTGGACCTGGAGCAATAATCAATACACCTGTTGGACCAATACGTATAGAGGCTGCTAGTCAGGATTTCAGTGGTAATTGGAGATACAACATTGGAGTTGGTTGGAAATTCTAGTGTTTTCTTTTCCCGCAGATTATGAACAAGGTTGGACGCTAGGGAGTGAAATTAACAAAACTGGTATTGGATTGCATTCAGGGATTAAATCTAAAGTCATCATTAAGCCAACAGAATTGCCTGGTTTTCATTTCTCTTTCTCAGATGAAGCTAATAAAGTTTTCTCTCTTGATATTTCGCAAGTAAGGCATTCTCCTTTGTGTACGACAATTGATCTAAATGAAAAAAAAATATCTACCGTTGAACATTTGCTTGCTTCTTTAATTGGTGTGGGCTTAACTCATGCACATATTGAAATAACAGGTAATGAGATCCCTTTACTTGATGGGTCTTCTATTGGTTGGATTGAGGAAATAGAAAAGGTAGGAATGGTTAATTCCTTGACTCCTCCGAAACCAAGACCAGAATTAAATTCTCCAATTTTTGTCAATAAAGGAGATAGTGTGATTTTTGCAGTACCATCTAAAATTTTAAAATTAATAGGTTTGATTGATTTTCCACATAAAGCAATTGGACAACAAATGTTTTCTATTGAGTTATCTCCAAATAATTTTGTTAAAGAAATTGCGCCTGCGCGAACCTTTGGCTTTCTTGAGCAGTTAAAAGAATTAAAGAAAGCTGGGTTAATTAAAGGAGGTGCTCTTGAAAATGCACTAGTTTGTAATGGTGATTCTTGGGTTAATCCACCTTTGAGATTTGCGAACGAGCCAGTGCGCCATAAATTGCTTGACTTGATTGGAGATCTAGCTTTTGTTGGATTACCCAGAGCGCAAATTTTTGTGTATAAAGGTTCCCACTCTCTGCATACTGAATTTGCTGCTTCTCTTCAAAAGGTATTAACTTAATTAAATCTGATTTTGACTGTCATTTCCTCTTCCAAACCTCCTTTCTTAAATAGCGAGCAAATAATGGGGCTTTTGCCTCATAGATATCCTTTTGCTCTTGTTGACAGAGTGATAGAACATGACTCTGGAAAGAAGGCGGTGGCAATAAAGAATGTCACTCTTAATGAACCTCAATTTCAAGGCCATTTCCCTGAAAGACCATTAATGCCAGGTGTTTTAATAGTAGAAGCAATGGCTCAGGTGGGTGGTTTGATTGTTTCTCAAATGCCAGATCTTCCTAAAGGACTGTTTGTTTTCGCTGGGATTGATTCAGTTCGTTTTAGACGACCAGTGGTCCCTGGAGATCAATTAGTAATTTCGTGTGAGTTGCTAAGTATCAAACGAAAGAGATTTGGGAAAGTCAGGGGCGAAGCTAAAGTAGATGATCAATTGGTTTGTTCAGGAGATTTGATGTTCTCTCTTGTGGATTGAAGTGATGAGAGAACTTGAAACTTCTGAAAAATTAGTGGGTGATAAGAATGTTGGTATTCATGATTTTGCAGATGTTTCTCCAAAGGCTGAACTTGGGAAATGTGTATCTGTAGGCCCAGGATCTGTCATTGGCCCTGAAGTGATTGTTGGAGAAAATACTTGGATAGGACCAAATGTAATCATCGAGGGTAAAGTGAAAATAGGATCAAATAATAAGATTTTTCCAGGAGCTTGTATTGGTTTAGAACCTCAAGATTTGAAGTATAATGGAGATTCTACTGAGCTCTTAATTGGAGATAATAATACTTTTAGGGAATGTGTAACTATTAATAGGGCGACTTTTGAAGGAGAGAAAACGATAGTGGGGAATCAAAACTTGTTAATGGCTTATTCACATTTAGGACATAATTGTGAAATTGGAAACAATGTAGTAATAGCTAATAGCGTGCAAATCGCAGGCCATGTTGTTGTTGAAGATAGAGCTGTTATTGGAGGTTGCTTGGGGGTGCATCAATTTGTTCATATTGGCTATTTAGCGATGGTTGGAGGCATGACAAGAGTTGATAGAGATGTTCCTCCATTTTGTTTGGCGGAAGGTCATCCTGGAAGAATTCGGGGACTAAATAAAGTTGGAATTAAAAGGAAAAGTATAGATAAAGAGAATAAAGAAGAATATCTACAATTGAAAAGAATTTGGAACTTATTATTTAAATCTGAATATGTAATTACTGATGGTTTGAAAATTGCAAAACAAGAGAATTTATTTCAATCTTCCGCAAGGTTATGTGAATTTATAGAACTATCAATTGGCAAAGGTAGAAGAGGTCCAATGCCTTCTTTAATGTCACCTAGATAAACAATGAAGTTATTAATCAGTACAGGTGAAGTCTCTGGAGACTTGCAGGGCAGTTTATTAATAAAGGCTTTAAAGATTAATTCAGAAAAAAGAAAAATTGAATTAGATATACTTGCTTTAGGTGGTGAGAGAATGAGAGAAGCTGGTGCTCAATTAATATCTAATACTTCATCAATAGGTGCAATTGGTTTTTTAGAAGCCCTTCCTTACGTTCTGCCAACTTTAAATGCACAATCGAAAATTGACAATTACTTAAGTTCCTCCCCACCTGATGCAGTTGTTTTAATTGACTATATGGGGCCAAATATTCGACTAGGTTTAAAATTAAAAAAAAAGTTCCCTAATATTCCAATAATTTATTATATTGCGCCTCAGGAATGGGCATGGAGATTAGGTGATTCTGGTACAACTGATTTGATTAGTTTTACGGATAAAATATTAGCTATCTTTGAAGAAGAAGCTAAATTTTATTCAAACAAGGGAGGAAATGTAAAATTCGTGGGCCATCCAATGTTGGATTTTTATAGAAATATTCCTACTAGAGAAGAATCATTGAGGAAAATAGGATTAACTTCTGATAAGAAACTTCTTCTTATCATTCCAGCTTCTCGAAAACAAGAACTTAAATATGTTTTACCTACATTACTAAAAGCGGCTAAGCTTCTTCAGGAAAAGGATCCTTTAATTACTGTTTTAATTCCATCTGGTTTAAAAGAGTTCGATGAATTTTTAAATAATTCATTAAAAGAATATGGTGTAACTGGAAGGATTATTTTGTCGAATGAAGTTGATGATATTAAGCCATTTTTATTTTCGGCTGCTCATCTGGCTTTATCTAAGTCTGGAACTATAAATATGGAATTAGCTCTAAACTCAGTTCCACAAATCGTTGGATATAAAGTAAGTAGAGTGACTGCTTTTTTCGCAAAATATTTTTTGCGCTTTAATCTTAAATATATTTCTCCAGTTAATCTTCTGTTAAATAAAATGTTAATACCAGAGTTTATACAAGAGGACTTTAAAG